>Ga0160431_100061_pt1 | contig 90438 bp, 78 predicted proteins | sample HID1971K_E0MG_FD_108212 | JGI IMG/M metagenome (GOLD analysis project Ga0160431, IMG submission 108212) | Enriched millipede-associated microbial communities from UW Madison campus, WI, USA - HID1971K_E0 MG | ecosystem: Host-associated > Arthropoda: Insects > Digestive system > Unclassified ...
CACCAACTTCGACCCGGAAATCAACTTCCGCGAGTTCACCGGGCAAGTATGGAGCTGGCAGAACAGCCAGTGGACCAGCAACACCATGTTCGAAGTCAAGCGTACCGACGACCTGCCGGTGGTTGGCTCGCAGAACCTGTACCTGACCGGTCACGACGAGGTCCACTCGATCTCGAAGAACCTGAACGTGCCGAACGTGCGCTTCTGGATGAGCTTCGGCGAGCACTACATCAATGTGTTCACCGTGCTGAAGAACCTTGGCCTGCTCTCCGAGCAGCCGGTCAAGACCGCCGAAGGCCTGGAAGTGGTACCGCTGAAAGTGGTCAAGGCCGTGCTGCCCGACCCGGCCTCCCTGGCCCCGGGCTACACCGGCAAGACCTGCATCGGTGACCTGGTCAAGGGCACCAAGGACGGCCAGCCGCGCGAAGTGTTCATCTACAACGTGGCTGACCACGAGGAAGCCTACGCCGAGACCGACAGCCAGGGTATCTCCTACACCGCCGGTGTACCGCCAGTGGCTGCGGCCCTGCTGGTCGCCCGTGGCGAGTGGGATGCCAAGCGCATGGTCAACGTCGAGGAGCTGCCGGCCGAGCCGTTCCTCAAGGCGTTGGACGTCATGGGCCTGCCGACCCGCGTGAAAGATGAGAAAGGCGATCGTCCTTGGGACGCTGAAGCCTAAGCAAGACTGAAAGGGGCGCCAACCAGGCGCCCCTTTCTTGTCTGCCCCGGCCTCATCGCCGGCAAGCCGGCTCCCACAGGTACGGCACCGAACCTGAGTTCAGTGGGGTACCTGTGGGAGCCGGCTTGCCGGCGATGGGGCCGCTAGCTACTTCCTGGCCTCCAGAATCAGATTGAACGGCGTCTGCGTCGCCCGCCGGAACCTTGTGAACCCTGCCTCCTCGAACACCGCCCGCAACCGCGCCTCCCCCGCCTGCGCCCCCAACCCCAGCCCCACTTCCTGGGATAGCGAATTCGGCGTGCAAATGAACGTCGACGCCGCATAGAACAACCGCCCCACCGGCGTCAGGTTGCCATCCAGCGAATCCTCGGCATAGGGCTCCACCAGCATCACCGTACCGTCGGCCTTCAGCGCCCGGTAGGCATGCCGCGCCGCACCGACCGGGTCGCCCATGTCATGCAGGCAATCGAAGAAGCACACCAGGTCATGATCGTGGCCCGGGTAATCCTTGGCCGAGGCCTGGTGGAAGTTCACGCGCCCTTCCAGCCCTGCCTCGCGCGCACGCTCGCTGGCCGTGGCGATGGAAGGTGCATGGTAGTCATAGCCGGTGAACGTCGATGCCGGAAACGCCTGGGCCATGACCAGGGTCGAGGCGCCATGCCCGCACCCGACATCGGCCACTTTGGCCCCGGCCTGCAACTTGCCCACTACACCGTCGAGCGCGGGCAGCCACTCAGCCACCAGGAAGGTCCGATAGCCCGGCCGGAAGAACCGTTCGGTACCGCTGAACATGCACGGGTGATGGTCGCCCCAGGCCAGCCCGCCGTCACCGCGCATGGCCGCCACCAGCTTGTCCTTGTCGTGGAACAGCGCCGCCACCACCGCTGCGCCTCCGGCCATGTAGGCCGGCGAATCCTCCAGCGCAAGCGCCATGGCCTGTTCCTCGGGCAGCACGAATTGCCCTTTGTCATGGGTCATGTACCCGGACGCCGCCTGGGCATTGAGCCACTCGCGCACCAGCCGCGGGTGGCAACCGGTCTTGGCCGCCAGCGCTTCGGGTGTGGTCGGCTGACTGTCGGCCATGGCCCGATAAAGCCCCAGTTCGTCACCGAGAATGACATTGGCCAAGGTCGCCGCCGCGCCCATGTCGCCCACCAGCTTGCCCATGAAATCCTGAAGCCTTGCCTCGTCCATGACCTGCCCTCCTCTGCAAGAAGGCCACCGTCGACGAGGGAAGTCCGGCCCGGGGGGCGGTGGTCGGAAAATGGTATGGACACGCTGCGATGAAACCAGCAGCGGGCTGTTTGTAAGTTTAGATGTCCTGATCACGTCCAATGAAGATTTGGACTACATGCCAACTCGAACACCGGAAGCTGTTTCTTAGCCCATTCTGATGGGTTTGGGCCATACCATCATCGACCTAACCGGTAGATGTCGAAATACCCACTATGGACGAACAACAACGGGCGGTGCTTCTCGGCTTCAAGCATGCTGCCCGGCGGCAGGTAGCCTTGGAAACACAACACATGAACCCACTACTTGCTAACGGAGTCAGGGTCGAGGAAATCGACTACAGGGCTATCGAAGCACATGAAGATTGGCATCCCAATCCGCACGACTTCGGTTGGAGCCGAGTACTGAAATGGAAAGCGCGGCATGCCCATGCTCATGCAATCGATATTTCCATCTGGTTCGGCGACCGCCTGGCCGGCCTGTGCTGGGCCTCACCCCAAGGCAGCAAGGAGAAGATCATGGTCTTGTACCTTCAGCGAGATCCGGACAACAGCTTGGCAACACGAGGGTATATCGCCCCTATGTGCATGAGTGGTGTTCGGTACTATGCACTGCTTCTAGGCTTCAGATGGATCGTCGTCAAAGATCCCCTTCCTGAAGCCCGAGCTGCCTATCAGATGGATGGTTTCCGGCAGGTGAGAGGTATAGGCCTTGCCTACGATCTGTCCCCTATCTATGCTTCTCTCAATCATGAGGAGCTTTGAAATGGTACGTAAAACCGGCGATTTCAACGCAAATGTTGCTCATTACAAGGCAACTGCAGACGCAAAACTTGCACGTTTGATTGAATCCGCTGATTACCACAGTTTCATCACCAAAGAGGCCGTCGAAGCATTCGCCAAGGTCGAAGGCTCTGCATATGCGGGGCGCCCGTTAAAATCTGCAAAGCCTTCTGACACTTGAATTTTGCGCCTGCAAGACCCCATGGGCTGCTTCGGCAGCCCATTTTTTATTGCGCTGCCTCTACAGTTGGCGGGCTCAGCTGCAGTACCTCATTGGTATAGGCCCACTCCTTCTGTACCTGGTCGGGATGATCGTTCAGGCGGATGCCATAGGAGGGAATGATCTGCTTGATCTTCGCCTGCCAATCCGCTGAGGCCATCTTGTCCTTGAACACCTTGCCCATCAGGTCGAGCATGATCGGCGGCGCGGTGGAGGCGCCTGGCGAAGCGCCGAGCAGGCCGGCGATGCTGCCATCCTTCGACGTGACCACTTCGGTACCGAGCTTGAGCACACCGCCCATGTTCGGGTCTTTCTTGATGATCTGCACGCGCTGCCCCGCCTGCCACAAGCGCCAGTCCTGCTGCTTGGCTTCCGGGAAATAGGTGCGCAGCGCCTCGAAGCGGTCATCGTCGGACTGCAGCACCTGGCCAACCAGGTACTGCACCAGGTCGAACTCGCGCACGCCCACCCGCACCATGGGCCAGGTGTTGTGCACATTCACGCTGGCGAGCAGGTCGAGCAGCGAGCCCTGCTTGAGGAACTTGGTCGAGAACGTGGCAAACGGCCCGAACAGGATCATCCGCTTGCCATCGAGCACCCGGGTGTCCAGGTGCGGCACCGACATCGGCGGTGCGCCGGTGGCGGCAATCCCGTAGGCCTTGGCCATGTGCCGCTGGGCGATGGCCGGATTGTCGGTCACCAGGAACGAGCCACCCACGGGGAAGCCGGCGTAGTCCTTGGCTTCATCGATGCCGGACTTCTGCAGCAGCGGCAACGCCGCGCCGCCGGCACCGATGAACAGGAACTTGGCATCGGTGGCGGCCTGGTTGCCGTCCTTGAGGTTCTTGTACTCGACATGCCAGGAGCCATCCTCATTGCGGGTGATCGCTTCGACTTCGCTGGAAAGCTTCAGGTCGAAATTCGGCCGCGTTTGCAGGTAGGCGACATATTGCCGGGTGATCTCGCCAAAATTGACGTCGGTGCCGATGGGCGTCCAGGTCACCGCCAGTTTCTGCTGAGGGTCGCGCCCTTCCATCATCAGCGGTACCCACTTGCGAATCTGCTCATGGTCTTCGGAGTACTGCATGGGCTTGAACAGCGGGCTGGCCTGCAGCGCTTCGTAGCGTTTCTTGAGGAAGCGGATATTGTCGTCACCCCAGACGAAACTCATGTGCGGGGTGGTGTTGATGAAGGAGTGCGGGTTCTTCAGCACGCCTTGCTTGACTTGCCAGGCGAGAAACTGCCGGGTGATCTGGAACGACTCGTTGATCTCCACCGCCTTGGTGATATCGACCTTGCCGTCTTTTTCCGGTGTGTAGTTGAGTTCCGCCAGGGCGGAATGGCCGGTGCCGGCGTTGTTCCAGCCGTTGGAGCTTTCTTCGGCCACCTTGTCCAGCCGCTCGACCATCTGCATCGACCAGCCCGGCTCGAGCTCGTTGAGCCAGACCGCCAAGGTCGAGCTCATGATCCCGCCGCCCACCAGCATCACATCGACCTTTCGGCTCTCGGCGGCCTGGACGTTGAGCATGCCCCAGGCCAACGTCATGCCGGCCAGCAACAGCTTCGATTTGAGCGTGATGTTCATGATTACTCCCGCGCGCTAGCTGTCGGTAAAGTGCAGAACAAGCTTAGCTGACGGATTTGTCGGGTATAACCGGCTTCCACTCGGCACTCGCTGCATCCGGCACCGTGCATATTTTTCACATCCACTTCACTTCAGCGCCACAACCACAAGGTTATGGTGCCGGCCAGTTTCGGGTGATAGGCCATGCCACGCACCCGTAGGACCGGAGTCTTGGAGTGCCAGCATGCTGGAGAATGTGATCGATACCCGCCTGCGCCCTGTACGCGCCAGGCGTCACCGACGGCCCTGGCTGCTTGCCGGGCTGCTGGCGGTGCTGCTGCTCGGTCTCTGGCAGGCCTCCCGCGCCCAGGTCAGCAACCTGGGCAGTGTGCAACAGATGCACGAGCACGGCGTTTATGGCGCCTGGGCCAAGGGCGAGGTGATGGTGCTGATTCGCCACGCCGAGCGCTGCGATCGCTCCAACCATGCCTGCCTCGCCGACCCCAGCGGCATTACCGTCGACGGTAGCCACGCGGCGATGGCCGTGGGCGATGGCATTCGCCGCCTGGGGCTGGGCACGGCCGACCTGCTCAGCAGCCCGGAAGTGCGCACCCGGCAGACCGCATTTTTCATCTTTGGCAAGGCCATCGAGACCCAGGACTGGCTGGTGCAATGCGATGGGACATTTGCTGACTCGGCATTCGCCCACAAGCGCGAGGGTCGCAACCTGGTGCTGGTCACCCATAGCGGCTGCATCGACGAACTGGAGCGGCAGTTGGACGTTTCCGGTGGCCAGCGCGACAGCGGCTATGCCAGCGCGCTGTTCGTCACCCAGGGCAGCGATGGCCAGCCCCACATCCTGGGCCAACTCAATGCCAAACAATGGCGCGAACTTGTCAGCAGCACCGGGAAGTAACCATGCCAAATCCTTCACGTAGCACGTTCTACATCAACAACTTGCTGCTGCCGCTGGTGCTGGCGCTGATCGTCTTCCTGCTGTTCGACCTCACCGAACTGGACCGCTGGACAAGCAACCTGCTGATCGATCCGGCCACGGGCAGCTTCCCGCTGCTGCATGACCAATGGTTCGAAAAAGTCACCCACAAGTGGCCGCGCATCCTGCCGGACTGGACAGGTGAACTGGCCGTGATCGGCTCGCTGCTGTCGTTCGTGTGGCCGCGTTTGCAGCACCACCCGGACGCGTGGGTGACGGGCATGCTGAACAAGGCCAGGATCAGCCCGGTACTGCGCTTCACCGCCCAGCATCGCCGCGATTTCCTGTTCGTCGTGGTCGCCTTCGCCTTGAGCACCACGGTCATCCACTACCTGAAAAGCCACACCAGCGTGTACTGCCCCGTGGAAACCACCTTGTACGGTGGCCATGAACTGCGCAAGGAGTGGTTTGAGAACTTCACCCTGCTGAGCAAGGCCGGCGATGGCCGTTGCTGGCCCGGCGGCCATGCCTCCAGCGGCTTCACCTTGTTGGCGTTGTACTTCGTGGCCCTGCGCCACCGCTGGCAGCATGCGCGCAAACTGCTGGTGGCGATCCTGCTGATCGGTTTCGTCTACGGCACCACCCGGGTCCTGCAAGGCTGGCACTACATGTCGCATACCTTCTGGGCCGGGATCTTCGTCTGGTTCACCAGCTGGGCGACTGCCCTGCTGTTCTACGGCAGGCCGGCCTTGCAAGGCGCTGAGCAACCGGCCTCGGGCAATCCAGCGGCGGACGCCTATGCTTGAGCTGTCCCACTGCACTGGAGGGTGCAATGCACAGCCGCGAAACCGCCTTGCTGCACAGCTGGCAGCACAACGCCCAGGCCTGGATCGACGCCGTGCGCAGTGGCGCCATCGAAAGCCGCCGACAGGTGACCGACCAGGCCATCCTGTTGGCCATACTCGGTCGCCAGCCTGAGCGGGTGCTCGACCTGGGCTGTGGTGAAGGCTGGTTGCTGCGCGCCCTGGCTGACCGGGGCATCGACGCCACAGGCGTGGATGGCGATGCCGCGCTGGTCGCTGCGGCGCGAGCGGCCGGTTCGCCACAGGTGTACCAGGCCAGCTATGAACAGCTGGCCGAAAGCACTTCCGGCATGGGTGCAGGTTATGACGTGATCTGCGCCAATTTCGCCTTGCTGCAACAGGACATCATTCCCCTGCTCGCCGCCATGAAAGCCCTGCTGCTGCCGGGCGGCGCACTGCTGATCCAGACGCTGCACCCCTGGAGCGTGGCCAACGGCGACTATCAGGATGGATGGCGCGAAGAGTGTTTTGCAGGCTTTGCCGGGGACTGGCGGCCGATGCCGTGGTACTTCCGCACCCTGGCCAGTTGGCTGAATGCATTGGACATGGCGGGGTTCAGGCTGGCCAGTCTGCAGGAGCCGCAACATCCGCAGAGTGCAGTGCCGCAGTCGTTGCTGCTGGTGGCTGAATAACCCTCGACGAGGCGGGTTGATCTCCCCCCGATCAACCCGCTAGCCTGCGCTGCCTCCTCTCGGACGGACCCTGCCCCATGCGCCCACGCGATCTCGCCGCCTACCTGTTCCTGGCCATCGCCTGGGGCTTTTCCTTCCTGGTGGTGCTCAAGGTGGTGCATGCCTTCGGCTGGGCCGGTGCGGTGAGTTTCCGCTCGCTGATCGCGGGCAGCACGCTCGCGGTGCTGGGCGCCCTGCTCGGCCGTCGACTGAAACTGCGCCCCTTGCTCAAACCCTTGCTGGTAGTCGGCGCCACCACCGTGGCCGGCCAACTGATCGGCCTGTCCTACGCCACGCCCTTGATCGGCACGGCCATGGCCGCGATCTTCATCGCCACCATCCCGCTGTTCTCGATGCTCATCGGCCGTGCCTGGGGCCTGGAGAAGATCACCGCGCAGGGGCTGGCCGGATTGCTGCTGGGCGTGCTCGGCATCGTGATGCTGGTGGGTTTCCCGGCCCAACCGGTGAACGAAGCCTTCATCCACGGCTGCATCGCTTCGGTGTTCGGCTGCGTGTGCGCCGCCTTCGGCAGCAACTACGCCAGTTTGCACCTGCGCGGGCAAGATCCCTGGACAGTGACCGGCGGCGCCTTCCTGGTCGGCGGCGTACTGACGCTGCCCCTGCTGCTGCTGATACCGGTGCCGACCGTGCCACAGGCCAGCGACTGGCTCTATTTGCTGCTCAGCGGTTGCGTGATGAGCGCCACCACCTATGTGCTGTATTTCGGCCTGGTGGCGCGCATCGGCGCGACCCGTGCCATCAGCGTCGAGTTCGTCGTGACGCTGGTGGCCGTGGTGATTGGCGCGTTGTTCCTGAACGAGGCGTTGAGCCTGCTGCAGGCCGCGGGCGGCCTGGTGATCCTGCTGGGCTGCATGCTGGTGCTGGGGCTGCTGCCCGGGCGCAGGCGCCGCTTGCCCAGTTAACGCTGGGCGGTGTTTTGCTCAGGGGGTGGGGTCAGGTGCAGCACCCGGTTGCGGCCACCTTCGGCCAGCAGATAGCCGCCCTTGCCGTCCGGGGTGATGGCCTGGGGCGCCTTGAGGAAGGTCAGCACGGTGTGCCGGGTGCCGTCGGCATCGATGCGCAGCAGGCGAGCACGGTGCGTGTTGTCTTCACTGATCCACAGCCCGCGCTGGTCGCACAGCAGGAAGGTCGGGTTGCGCAGGCCCTCGACCACCACCGGGTCCTGGCCATCTTCGGTCAACGCACGCACCTTGCCGGTGGCTTTTTCGGTATAGAGCAGGCGGCCATCGGCGCAACGGGTCAGGCCTTCGGTTTCAGTCAGGTTCGAGCGCAACACCTCAAGCTGGCCGCTGGCCCACTGGTAGCGCATCAGCCGGCCATTGCCCTTGCGGTCCTCGATGGCGTAGAGGTAGTCGCCATCGTTCCACAGTCCCTGCACGCTCTCGCCGTCGAACAAGTGCGTGACCTGGCCGTCACGCGACAGGCTGACCGGCGCGAGCCCGCCTTCCTGGCTGAACACCCAGCCGCCCTGGGCCGCGACCATGCCGTCAGGCTTGGAGAGGTTATCGATCAGCACCACGCGTTCGCCCTGGGCGGTGATCTTGAGGATGCTGCCGCGGCCGTCGTCCAGCTCGCGGCTGACCAGCAGGCTGCCATCGGCCTGCAGCAGCAGCGAGGCGGCCTTGGTCACGTCACGGTGCAGTACATCGACATCCCAGCCGCCACTGGCCTGGACGGGGTAGAAACTTTGCCAGGCGAAGAAGCCCAGGGTGGCGGTGAGCACTGCGGCGGTGGTGGTCAGAGCGATACGGGTGCCGCGCTGGCGCAGGATGGGCATGGGTTCGAGGCTCCTGGAAAGTGCTGGGGATCCTAGCAATGGGATGTGAAAAAAATGTCAATGAAAGCTGGGGGGTGGACTTGTGGGAGCCGGCTTGCCCGCGATAGGGCCCTGACAGGCTAGCCAATGTTTGTCTGCCCGGACCTCATCGCCGGCAAGCCGGCTCCCACAGGGAGATCGCGCTGATGTAAAAGGATATAAAAAGAACAAAACAATCTAACCAAATGGAATTAAAAAATTGAAAGCCAAACGCCACCTCCTTAGGCTGAGTGCATCCATTACCCGCCGTTCAAGGAGCTTCCCCCATGCCTGCCCGTGCCTTCTCGCCCTTGCGCCGCCTGCTCGTCGGCGGCCTCCTGGCCACTGTCGCCAGCGCCCTGCTGCCCTGGTCCAACGCCTTTGCCGATGACGCCAAGACCCTGCGCATCGGCTACCAGAAATTCAACAGCATCAACATCCTCAAAGGCAGCGGCGCCCTGGAAAAAGCCCTGGCCCCGCAAGGCGTGAAGGTGACCTGGCACGAATTCGCCGCCGGCCCGCAACTGCTCGAAGCGCTGAGCACCGGCGCCATCGACCTGGGCCACGCCGCCGATGCGCCCTCGGTGTTCGCCCAGGCCGCCGGCAAACCTGTGGTCTACCTGGCCGCCGAACAACCCTACCCGCGCGGCATCGGCCTGGTGGTGCGTGAACAAGACCAGCTCAACAGCGTGCAAGACCTCAAAGGCAAGCGCGTGGCCACCGGCCGTGGCTGGAACGCCCAGTACCTGCTGGCCGTGGCGCTGGAGCAGGCCGGCCTGAGCTACCAGGACATCACCCCCGCCTACGTCAACAACGCCGCCGATGCCGTGGCCGCCCTGCAGTCGGGCAGCGTCCAGGCCGCCACCCTGTGGGACCCGTTCCTCGCCGCTGCGCAAAGCCAGCCGGGGCTGAAGAACCTGCGTGACGGCAGCGGGCTGTCCAACAACCGCACCTTCTACCTGTCCACCGCCGCCTTCGCCGACCAGCACCGCGACCTGCTCAAGACCTTCTTCGTCGAACTGGGCAAGGTCAGCCAGTGGGCCAACGCCAAGCCTGCCGAGGTTGCCGCCCTGCTGTCGCCACAACTGGGCATCAACGCCAGCGTCCTGCAGGTGGCCAGCGAACGGCGCAATTACAACGCCGTGGCCATCACCCCGCAGATCGTCGCCGAACAGCAGAAGCTGGCCGACACCTTCCAGGGCCTGGGCCTGATCCCGCACAAGCTGCAGGTAGCCGATGCGGTCTACCCGACCTCCGTGCTGCCTTGACCCGAGAGCCTGCGCCATGCCCCGCCCGATCCGCTTCAACGCCTTCAGCATGAATGCCGCCAGCCACCAGTCGCCTGGGCTGTGGCGCCACCCGCGCAACACCAGCGTGGCCTTCAACCGCCTGGACTACTGGACTGACCTGGCGCGCCTGCTCGAACGCGGGCTGTTCGACGCCTTGTTCATCGCCGATGTGCTGGGCATCTACGACGTCTACCAGGGCGGCCCGCAAGCCGCCCTGCGCGGCGGCGTGCAAGTGCCGGTCAACGACCCGCTGCTGCTGGTGCCGGCCATGGCCGGGGTAACCGAGCACCTGGGCTTTGGCGTGACCTTCTCGCTGACCTACGAACACCCCTACCCATTCGCCCGGCGCATGTCGACCCTCGACCACCTGAGCAATGGCCGGGTCGGCTGGAACATCGTCACCGGTTACCTGGACAGTGCCGCGCGCAACCTGGGCCTGGCCCGCCAGCTTGGCCACGACCAGCGCTACGACCTGGCCGAGGAGTACCTGGAGGTGCTGTACAAGCTCTGGGAAAAGAGCTGGGACGACGACGCCGTACAGCTGGAGCGCGACACTGGCCGCTACATCGAACCGAGCAAGGTGCACGCCATCAATCACGCCGGCGAGCATTTCCAGGTGCCCGGCATGCACCTGTGCCAGCCTTCGCCGCAACGCACCCCGGTGCTGTTCCAGGCCGGTGCCTCGGCGCGTGGCCAGCAGTTCGCCGCGCGGCATGCCGAGTGCGTGTTCATCAGCGGGCCGACGCCCACGGTGCTGCGCCGCTATGCCGACGGCATCCGGCAGGCCAGCGAAGTGGCCGGACGTGGCCGCGACGAAGTGCTGATCTATGCCCAGGCGCTGCTGATCGTTGCCCCCACCCGTGAAGAGGCCCAGGCGCGCTTTGCCGAGTACCGCCGCTATGTCGACCTGGACGCCGCCCTCGCCCTGCTTTCGGGATGGACCGGCATCGACTTCGCCGGCCTCGACCCCGACACCCACATCGAGTACGTCGAGAACGACGCCGGCCGCGCCGCGTTGGCGGCCTTCACCGCCGCCGACCCGAACCGACGCTGGACCGTGCGCGAGGCTGCGGAATTTGTCGGCCTTGGTGGCCGTGGCCCGGTATTGGTGGGCGACCCAGAGGGCATTGCCGACCAGCTGGAACACTGGCTCGACCAGACCGGCATCGACGGTTTCAACCTGACCTACGCCGTGCAGCCGGATGATCTGACCCATGTCGTCGACCTGCTGGTGCCAGCGCTGCAACGTCGCGGCCGCTACCCGCTGGGGTACAGCGACGGCACCTTGCGGCACAAGCTGTTCGGCAAGGGCGACCGGCTACCCGAAGCCCATGCAGGCCAGCAGGTCCACATTCAGTAAGCAAATACCGGGTATTTCAACATTTAATTTGTGGATGCCACGGACTGCCCCATATGCTGTCCGTACATCCCCTGCACGCACCGGCCGGTGTGGTCCAAGGCACGGGGAGAGAACAACAAGTCGAGACCGTCCATGTCGAATCACTCCTACTTCGCCCCCCACGGTGGGCACCCGGCTCAAACCGAGCTGCTGACTGACCGTGCCATGTTCACCGAAGCCTATGCTGTCATTCCCAAAGGCGTGATGCGCGACATCGTCACCAGCCACCTGCCGTTCTGGGACAAGATGCGCATGTGGGTCATCGCCCGCCCGCTGACCGGCTTTGCCGAAACCTTCTCCCAGTACATCGTCGAACTGGCCCCGGAAGGCGGCAGCGAGCGCCCTGAGCTGGACCCGAACGCAGAAGCCGTGGTGTTCATCGTCGAAGGCGAGCTGGACATCACCGTTGAAGGCAAACACCACACCCTGGTACCGGGCGGCTACGCCTTCCTGGCCCCGGGCGCCGAGTGGAGCCTGCGCAACAACAGCAAGTCCAACGTCACCTTCCACTGGCTGCGCAAGCACTACCAGAAGGTCGAGGGCCTGGACATCCCCGAGTCGTTCGTCACCCACCGCGACAACGCCACCGTCATCGAAATGCCGGGCACCGAAGGCCGCTGGAAAACCACCCGCTTCGTCGACATGGCCGACATGCGCCACGACATGCACGTCAACATCGTCACCTTCCAGCCGGGCGGCGTGATCCCGTTCGCTGAAACCCACGTGATGGAACACGGCCTGTACGTGCTCGAAGGCAAGGCGGTGTACCGCCTGAACCAGGACTGGGTCGAAGTGGAAGCCGGCGACTTCATGTGGCTGCGCGCCTTCTGCCCGCAAGCCTGCTACGCCGGCGGTCCAGGCAACTTCAGCTACCTGCTGTACAAGGACGTCAACCGCCACGTGCACCTGACGCTCAACCCGCAGCGCTGAGCCCAGGCTGCTTGAAGAAGCCCGCCATTCTGGCGGGCTTTTTGTTTGCCGCGCATACTGCAGGTTCCCCTGTTGCGCGGTAATTGCCATGAACCGCTGCCTGCTGCTTGCCGCCCTGCTGCTGTCCACCGGCGCCCTGGCCGACGATGGCTGGAGCCTGGCCTACGACCGCGAGGGCATTCGCGTCTACCTCAGCGGCGTGGCGGACTCCCCCTACCAGCAATTTCGCGGCGTCAGCACCATCAAAGCCAGCGTGCGCACCCTCGTCGACCTGCAGGAGAACCTGCGGGTAGCCTGCAAGTGGCTGTATGCCTGTGACCAGATGCGCCTGGTCGAGGTCGACGGCGACAGCACCTGGGTCTACCTGACCACCAACCTGCCCTGGCCGACATTGCCGCGCGACATCATCCTCAAGGTCACCACCGAGCGCCTGGACGACGGCACCCTGGTGCGCCACCTGAGCGCCGAGCCCGGCAAGCTGCCCGAAGAGCCAGGGTTGATCCGCGTGCAGCACCTGAGCGGTGAATGGGTGATGAAACCGCTGGGAGAGCGCGAAACCGAAGTGACCTACCAGCTCAAGGCAGACCCGGCCGGCGACGTGCCAGGCTGGCTGGCCAACCGCTTCGTGGTCGATGCCCCGGTGGTGACCTTGCGGACCTTGCGCGCCGTCGCCGAGCGCCAGCGCTGAGGCCTATCGCCCTCGCGATTTTTCTGCCACTGTCTGCGCGCAACGCGCAACAGCGCGTCGCGCCTTGCCAGGACGTCGCATGAAAACACAAGAAAACGGCAGCAAGCACAAAGGTTACCGGCGCATCATTCCTTCCATGACCGCCCTGCTCGAATTCGAGGCGGTGGCCCGTCACGGCAGCTTCACCCTGGCCGCCCAGGAGCTGGGCGTGACCCAGGCGGCGGTGAGCAAACAGGTTCGCCAGCTTGAGGAAAACATCGGTGCGCAGTTGTTCCAGCGCCTGCACCGCAGCATCCGCCTGACCAGCGAGGGGCAGGCCTTGTTCACGGTCGTTTCCGACTCGCTGCAGAAGATTGCCTCGGTGTTCGACCGCCTCAGCGAAGGGGGCGAGGAACAGGAGCTGGTGCTCAGCACCACGGCGACCTTCTCCCAGTTGCGGGTCATGCCGCGCCTGGGCAAGTTGCGCGTCGCCCTGCCCCAGGTGCGCCTGCGCCTGGCCACGCAGATGTTCACCGGCGACCTGCGCAACCACGATGTCGACCTGCTGGTGCGCTATGGCAACGGCCGCTGGGAAGATGGCAGTGCGGTGAAGCTGTTCGAGGAAGAGATCTTTCCGGTGTGCTCGCCGCAGTGGCTGGCGCGCCAGGCGCCGGTCGATTCGCTGGAGGCGCTGTACCGCACCGACCTGCTCGACGCCGACGCCACCACCGAAGGCTGGATGACCTGGCCAACCTGGTTCCGCGAGCTGGGGGAAAACCCGCCGAAACTGCGCTACAGCCTGCGCAGCCACCTCTACACCGACACCATCCAGGCCGCCCTGCAAGGACATGGCGTGGCCCTGGGCTGGGGGCGGATGCTCGATCACCTGCTGGCGAGCGGTGAATTGGTACGGCTGACCGACCTGGTGGTGCGCCCGCGCGAGGCGTACTACCTGGTGGTGCCGCACGGGCGCGACTTCACACCCACGGTACTGGGCCTGGTGGACTGGTTGCGCGATGCACTGCCGGTCGACTAGGGGTGTTCAGGCCGCCTCGCAGCAGCTGGAATCTCGCATAACTTAAAGTGATACGAAGTGGAAAATAAGGCGCGTTGACGCTTTTTCAGGCCGTTCTGATACTGCGAACACAGCATTCGTAATGTACTGACAAAGTGCCTGAGGAAAATAATGAACATTGCGCCTGTCACCCCAAGCCATCGTCAACTGATTGCCCTGCGTCAACCCGGTTTCGGCATGAACGGCCAGCTGTTCGGCCGCCAGGATGTGTTCGAAACCGACCTGCAGATCTTCTTCAACCAGCACTGGATCCTGGTCGGCGTCACCGCCGATATCGCCGAACCGGGCGATGTCTCGACCATCGACATCGGCAAGGCGTCGATCATCCTGGTGCGCGACGACGACGAACAGGTACGCGCCTACCGCAATGTCTGCCGCCACCGCGGCGCACGCCTGAAGGAAGCCGGCAAGTCCACCGTGGGCATGCTGGTCTGCCCCTACCACCAATGGACCTACGACCTGGACGGCAGCCTCAAGCACGCCGCCCACATGGGCAAGGACTTCGACCCCAAGTGCCGCAGCCTGAGCGCGGTGCATTGCAAAGTGGTGGGCACGCACATCTTCGTCTGCCTGGCGGACACGCCGCCGGCAGACATCAGCGTGCTGGAACAGACCCTGACGCCACGCTTCGCGCCCTATGACCTGACCAACAGCAAGATCGCCTACGAGGCGGAAATCATCGAGAACGGCAACTGGAAGCTGGTGATGGAGAACAACCGCGAGTGCTACCACTGCGCGGGCACCCACCCGGAGCTGACCGCCTCGTTCCTGCCGGAGGACTTCGGTTTCTGCACCGACAACATGGGCGAGGACTCGCTCAAGGCCCTGGACGAATACTTCCAGCGCAACGCCGACGCCCAGCGTGACTGGGAAAGCCAGGGCCACCTCTGTGCCGCCGTGGAATATCTCGACGAAGACGCCGTGACCCAGTTTCGCACCCAGCGGCTGGTGATCGCCGGCCGGGGCGAATCCCAGACCCTCAGCACCGAAGTGGCTTGCACCCGGCTGTTCGGCGAACTGACCCGGCGCGACCTCGGCGACACCCATCTGTGGACGCACAACTCGTGGACCCATGTGATGAGCGACCACGCCGTCATCACCTACATCATCCCGCTGTCGCCAGACCGCACCCTGGTGCGCTCGAAGTGGCTGGTGCACAAGGATGCCGTGGAAGGTGTCGACTACGACCTGCAGCAGCTCACCGAGGTGTGGGTCGCCACCAACCAGCAGGATGCCAGCCTGGTCGGCATCACCCACAGCGGCACCCAGGACCCCGGTTACGCACCCGGCCCGTTCTCGGCCTTCACCGAGAGCTACGTCGACCAATTCTCCCGCTGGTATGCCGCGCGCCTCGCTGCGCATGGCGTGTGAGGTCGCGCCATGAGTACCTTCCAGAACATCCCCGGCCTGCGTGCCGACCAGCGCTTCGCCGACAGCGACCACTGGTGCGCCTTCGGTGCCCAGTGGGCCAGCGGCGACAGCCAGCGCATCGAGTGCCTGAGCGTGGTGGACGAAACCCACGACGTGAAGACGTTCACCTTCCTCTGCCCCGACTACCCGGCCCTGGCCTATGAACCCGGGCAGTTCCTCACCGTGTCGCCCGTGATCGACGGGCAGAGCGTGTCGCGCTGCTACACCCTGTCCTCGACGCCTACCCGGCCGTTCACCTTTTCCATCACGGTCAAGCGGGTGGCGGGCGGTGTGGTTTCCAACTGGCTGCACGACAACCTGCGCGCAGGCGGTGCGCTGGCGGCATCGGGCCCGGCCGGCATCTTCACCCCGGTGGCGGGTGCTGCGCGCAAGCTGTTGTACCTGTCTGCCGGTTCCGGCGTGACGCCGCTGATGGCCATGACCCGCGCCGCGGCCGACTTGCACGCTGACCTCGACATCGTCTTCGTGCACAGCGCGCGTACGCCAAAGGACATCATCTTCCGCAGCGAACTGGCGCGCCTGGAAGGCAGCATGGGCCAAATGCGCACGCTGTTCTTCTGCGAGAGCAAAGGCGACGAGGCTCACTGGAGCGGGCCGATCGGGCGTTTGTCGCACGAGGCGTTGCAGCGGCAGATCCCGGATTTCATGGAGCGCGAAGTCTTCACCTGCGGCCCCAAAGGCTACATGGACGCCGTGAAGACGCTGCTTGAGGGCGCCGGCTTCGACCTGGCGCGCTACCACCAGGAGAGCTTCGACATCAGTGCCGAAGCACCGCTGCCGGCCCCCGCGCCGGGCAGCGACGCCGGCCAGACGCAAGACACCTTCACCGTTCGGCTGGCGCGCTCGGGCAAGACCTTCACCATGAACGCCGAGCAAACGGTATTGGCTGCTGCAAAGAAAGCGGGCGCCATCGTGCCTTCGTCCTGCAGCCAGGGCGTCTGCGGCACCTGCAAGACGGCGGTGCTCGAAGGCAGCGTCGAGATGAAACACAACGGCGGCATCCGCCAGCGTGAAATCGACAAAGGCCTGCGCCTGCTGTGCTGCAGCCGCCCCACTTCCGATCTGCTGATCGACCTCTAGCACCTCCTGGCGGGCTAGCCCGCCAGGGATGCCCCTCGACTTTTCCGCGCATCACCGCACTACCTTGCGGCGCTGAGTAGCAGCCCTACAAAAACAACAGTCCAGCTGTACCAGGAGACTTCATGACCCACCCGCTTCGCTCGATCGAAGATCTACCCCTGAACCGCTTCCACCGCCTGCTCACCTTGCGCTCCGCCGGCGGCTCGTTCGTCGACGGCTATGTGTTGAGCCTGATCGGCATCGCCCTGATGCCCATCAGCAACGCCTTGAGTCTGGACAGCTTCTGGGAAGGCATGATCGCCGCCTCGGCGCTGATAGGCATTTTCTTCGGCGGCTTGCTCGGCGGCTGGCTGACCCATGTGTTCGGCCGGCGGCGCATGTACTTCGTCGGTCCCGTGCTGTTCGTGCTCGCGTCGCTGGGCCAGTACTGGGTACAGGACGCAGCGACGCTGTTCCTGCTGCGGCTGGTGATCGGCGTGGCGGTCGGCATCGAATACCCGGTGGCCACTTCGATGATGGTCGAGTTCATGCCACGCAAGTACCGCGGCCCGCGCCTGGCGGCCTTCGTGATCATCTGGTTCGCGGGTGCGGCGCTGGCCTATGGGCTGGGCGAATTGCTGTTACGCCTGGGTGGGCCGGACGCCTGGCGCCTGGTACTGGCCAGTGCTGCGCTGTTCGGCGCCTTGTTGCTGCTGGTGCGCCTGGGTACTCCAGAATCGCCGCGCTGGCTGCTGAGCAAGGGGCGCCATGCCGAAGCCGAGCAAATCATCAAGGCAGTGTACGGCAACGACTATTCGCTCAAGGACCTGCCGGAAGAGCCGCGCACAAGCACGCTGTCGGCATGGAGCCTGGTGCGCGCCGGCTACGGGCGGCGCATGTTGTTCGTCGCGCTGTTCTGGAGCTGTTCGGTGATCCCGTTGTTTGCCGTGTACGCCTTTGCCCCAAAGGTGATGGACGCGCTCAACCTCAAGGGTGACATGGCCTCGCTCGGCTCACTGGTGATCACCTTGCTGTTCGTGATCGGCTGCGCGCTGGCCGCACACCTGATCAACGCGCTGGGCCGGCGCAACCTGCTGCTTGCCAGCTTCCTGTTCTCGGGACTGGCACTGCTCGGCCTGGGGGCATTCCACGACAGCAATCCTGCGCTGATCCTGCTGTTGTTCGGCCTCTACGCCGTGGCCATTGGCGGGGCGCAGGTGCTGGCGCTGGTCTATCCCAACGAGATCTTCCCGACCGAAATTCGTACCCAGGCGGTCGGCCTCGGTACTTCGCTGTCGCGCATTGGCGCAGCGCTGGGCACTTACCTGGTACCGATCTCGCTGCAGGACTACGGCATCGCTCCGACCCTGTATACCGCGGCGGCCATCACCCTGCTGGGGTTGCTGGTGAGCTGGGCGATGGCGCCGGAAACCCGGTCGATGAACCTGCAGCAGGCAGCGGCGCTACCCTGAAACGCGAGTTACTGCACTACCCCACAGGCGACACGGGCACCACCACCGCCCAGCTTTTCGGGATGGTCGCTGTGATTGTCTGCCCCGGCATGCACCATCAAGGCATGCCCCTTGAAGTCGGCGACCTTCAGCCTGGGCGCCAGTACCGGGTAGCTGGCCTTGCCGTCAGCACCGACATACAGCGCTGGCAGGTCGCCGCGGTGGCCACTGTCGTCATACGGTCCCTTGTGCGCATTGCTTGAGCTGGGGTCCCAGTGGCCGCCTGCAGCGCCCGCGGGCACGGGCTTGCCGTTTTCTTCTGCTGGAGCGCAGGAAGGATTCTGGTGCAGGTGGAAGCCATGTACGCCGGGCGGCAGGTCCTTCAGGTCCGGCGTGAGCAAAGTACCGTACGGGTTCTGCTCGATGCTGATGGTACCGATCGACTTGCCTGGGCCGTCTGGCCCGGCGAGCTTGAGTTCCACCGTCTGCGCGGCCTGGGCGAAGCCGGCAGAGGCCAGCAAGGCAGTGAATAGCGCTGCTTTCATGTAGTTTCTCCATGGCGTGTGAAACACGGGCGTTGCTACCCGCGTAACAGCTGGGACTGCCCAGGCCGCCAGGCATTCCCTCCAGCCACAGACTGAAACACAATGCCGCATCGCCCGCTCAACCCCGGAGCCTGCCCGCGTGTCCCTCAAAGCCCTGCGCACCCTGGTGACCATCGCCCGCCACGGCACCTTCGCCCGTGCCGCCGACCTGCTCAGCCTGACCCCGTCGGCGGTGAGCCTGCACATCAAGACCCTGGAAGAGGAATTGCAGGTCGTGCTGTTCGACCGCAGCCGCCGTCAGGTGCTGCTGACCGAAGCCGGCCAGCTGGCCGTGGCACGCGCCGAGACCATCCTGGCGGCGTATGACGAACTGGCCGACGCCCTGGCCAGCGGCCCGAGCCTGCGTGGCCGCCTGCGGCTCGGGGCGATTCACACGGTACTCGCCCGCCGCCTGCCCAACGCGCTGGTGTGGATCAAGGCGCATCACCCGGATCTGCACATCAGCGTGGCCTCGGGGATGTCTGCGGAGTTGGCGCGGCGCGTGGAGGACGGCGAACTGGATGCGGCGATCACCACCGAGCCCGTCAGCCCCTATCCGCAGAACCTCGACTACACGCCGCTGTTCGAAGACCGCTTCTGGGCCATCGCCAGCCCTGAGCTCGCCGGCCAGAGCCTGCCACAGCTGTTGGCCAGCCAGCCTTTTCTGCGCTTTGACAAGCGTGCGTGGGCCGGCCGGCAGATCGAGCAGGAGCTGCGCCGACAGCACCTGCAGGTCAGCGAACAGATGGAACTGGACAGCCAGGAAGCGCTGGCGCGCATGGCGGTCATGGGGTTGGGGGTGGCGATCATTCCCATGTCTGACGACGATGTGCAGAGGCTGCCGCCCGCGACCTGCCTGCCCTTCGGCGAGCCGCAACTGACACGGCGGGTGGTGCTGCTGGAGCATGAAAAAAGCCAGCGACGGCATTTGAGTGCGGTGGTGAAGACAGCACTGCAGGTATGAGTGGCACCTCCTCCCTGTGGGAGCGGGCTTGCCCCGCGAAGAGGCCCGCCCAGACCACAGAGGTGAATGGCCAGGGCTTCGCCCTGGTTCGCGGGACTAGCCCGCTCCCACCCCGCACCCGCCCCGCTCCCACAATGCAGCCAGCATTGACAGTGCAGTTTTTCTCAACGGTGACTGCAGAAATGCGCGTTTTTAATGACCTGTCGGCCGCGCTAACCTGTGCCAGTACCCGACCACGGAACACCTGCCATGCTCCACCTGCTGCTGACCACCCTGGTGCCCATCATCCTGCTCATTGCCCTGGGCACCCTCTTGCGCATCCGTGGCTTTCTCGCCGAAAGCTTCTGGCCCGGTGCCGAACGCCTGAGCTACTACGTGCTGCTGCCATCGCTGTTCCTCCACGGCCTGGCCACCGCCAACCTCGATGGCGTACCGGTATTGGGCATGGTGGGTGTACTGATGCTCTCGACCCTGCTCGGTGCCGTGCTGCTGGTGCTCTACCAGGGCGCGGTGAACCACGACGGCGCCGACTTCACCTCGGTGTTCCAGGGCGGCGTGCGCTTCAACAACTACATCGGCGCCACCCTGGCCGCCGGCCTCTACGGCAGTGCGGGGATTGCACTGGCGGCCGTTGCCAACGCGGCCATCGTGCCATTGGTCAACCTGCTCTGCGTGCTGGTGTTCGCGCGCTTCAGCGCCCGCCACAGCTCACCCGCCACGGTGCTGCGGGCGATTTTCGCCAACCCGCTGATCGTCGGCTGCGCCGGCGGGTTGCTGCTGCGGGTGACGGGTATGGGCCTGCCTGCGGGCCTCGAACCGACGGTAAAGGCCCTGGGCCAGGCTGCCCTGCCCCTGGGCCTGCTGTGCGTAGGCGCGGCCCTGGGCGGTGCCAGCCTCGGTCAGCAGGTGCGACCACTGATGGCGGCATCGACGTTCAAGTTCCTGGTCATGCCACTGACCACCTGGGGCCTGTGCCGCCTGCTTGGCCTCGGTGGCCAGGCGGCGGTGGTGGCGGTGCTGTTCCAGGCGCTGCCAACAGCGTCCTCGTCCTATGTCATGGCGCGGCAGATGGGGGGCAACGCGCCGCTGATGGCCACCATCATCGCCTTGCAGACCGTGGCCGCCGCCGTAACCTTGCCCTTGGTATTAATGCTTACGCTGAAGTGATGGCGTTTGGCTAGACTGTGAGGCAACCCCCACTACGGAAGCTCGACCATGCGCTGCTCGTGGATGCTGATCGGATTGACCGCGGCCCTGCTCGCAGGCCCTCTGCAGGCCGTCGAGCCAGCCAAGGCCGCAGTGGCCGAAGACAAGGCCGAAAAGCTCGAAGAAAAAGTCGTCGAAGACGCGCCGCCGCCAAAAAAAGCCGAAACCCTGACACCCAGTGAAGTCAAGGTTGTCGACCCGGCAGGCCAGGCGCCCATGGATGACAGCATCACCTGCCTTGCCCGCACCATCTACTGGGAAGCCAAGGGCGCCGATGCCAAGGACATGAGTGCGGTCGCCAGCGTGGTGCTCAACCGCCTGGGCCATGAGGGCTTCCCGGACACCATCTGCGGGGTGGTCAAGCAAGGGGTCGAAAGCAAGTCCTGCCAGTTCTCCTGGTGGTGCGACGGGCGCTCCGACCAGGTCGAGGAAGCGCAGCGCTATGACATCGCCAAGGAGATCGCGCGCAAGGCGCTCAACCAGCAGCTCAAGGACTCGACCGGGGGCGCGTTGTACTTCCATGACCGCAACGTGCACCCCGACTGGGCCAAGACCTATCGCAAAACGGCCGAGACCCGGCATTTCCTGTTCTACAAGCCCAACCAGGCGTTGGCGCGCTGACCGATGAACACCCTGCTCATCAGAAGTCGATTGGGTCGGCATCCCGCGCGCGAGGGATATCAATCATTATCAATTGCGTATTGTTTCTAGCCGATATCAGGAATCATTCCCAAGAATTTCGCACTTTCTTGTCGACTTGTGGTCTACCCCCTCTTTTGCCGCCTGCAAGCCTTTGCCGGTGTTTACTTCGCGATGCACGATTCCGGGCCAAAAGCCCTGGGCTTGTGTAGGATGAGCAGCGCATACCAAGACGCTGCCAGTCACAGGGAGATCCACATGCGCGTCCTGTCATCCGTTGCCGCCTTGACGCTGGGCCTGGTCGTCACGACCGGGAGCCTGGCCGCCACCGGCGAAGAGGCGCAGCTGATCGAGTCGATCAATACCTACCGCAGCCAGGCCCAGCCCTGTGGCGGCGAGGCATCGCTGGAACTGCCACCGCTCAATAGCGACACCCGCCTGGCGCTGTCGCCGGAAGGCACCCGCGACCTGCAGCAGGCCATGACCCGCGCCGCCTACCCGATGGTCAACGTCCAGGCCATCAGCCTGTCCGGCCCGCGCGACGCCCGCGCCGCGATGCATGCCATCGAAGAGAGCTTCTGCCAGGTGGTGCTCGACCCGCAGTTCGTCGATATCGGCGTCAGCCAGGAAGGCCGCGACTGGCGCATCGTGCTGGCTCGCCCCTTGTTGAGCGGGCGCCTGGGTGATTGGCAGGCCGAGGGGCAGAAGCTGATGCAAGCCATCAATGTGGCGCGCAAGGAACCGCGTCAATGTGGTGGCCAGCCGTTCGCGGCGACATCGGCGCTGACCTGGAGCACCGCCCTCGCCGGCGTGGCGGCCGGCCATACGCGGGCGATGGCCAACCAGAATTTCTTCGACCACATCGACCGCGATGGCCGCACCCCGGGCGACCGCGCGGAGCTGGCCGGCTACCTGTACCAGCAGATCGGCGAGAACATCGCCGCCGGGCGCGACAGTGCGCAGAAGGTGGTGGATGGCTGGCTGGCCAGCCCCGGGCATTGCGCCACGCTGATGAATCCGGATTTTCGCGAGATGGGCGCCGCCTATGCCGTGGACCCGAAGAGCGATGCCGGCATCTACTGGACGGGGTTGTTCGGCACGCCGCAGTAACCTCCAGGAGTGACTCTGTGGGAGCGGGCTTGTCCCGCGAACCAGGGCGAAGCCCTGGCCATGCAACTCTGTTGCCTGGGCCGGCCCTTTCGCGGGACAAGCCCGCTCCCACAGGTCCACGCCTCCACGCCGGCTGCATCACCCGCTCACGCAGCGCCATCGCGCAATGCCATCGCCGTGCAACCAAAGCGTTGCCGCACGCATTTCCCCAAATAACTGGCATCGCCCAACCCCACCTCATCGGCGATCTGCCCCAGGCTGTGGCTGGAATTGAGCAACCGCCAGCGCGCCTGCTGCAGGCGCATCTCCTGCCACCAGGCCTTGGCGCTCATGCCATGGCTGGCCTGGAACTGACGGTCCAGCTGCCGCCGGCTGATGCCCAGCTCGGCCGCCAGCTGCTCGATGGACAGCCGCGCCGCCATGTGGTGCCGCATCAGCGCCAGGGCGCGCTGCACCTGGCGCCCTTGCCCTGCCCCGGCCTCCAGCGAACGCAGGGCATGGCGGCTGTCCCGGGACTCGTCCACCAGCATGTCGGCCAGGCCCTTGAGCGCACGGGCGCGTCCACAGCCGTGTGACAGCAGTTCCACTGCAAGGTCGATGGCAGCCGTACCGCCGGCGCAGGTGATACGCCCCCTGTCGATGCAGTACAACTGTTCACGCAGCACTTCAAGGTGAGGGAAGCTGGCGCGGAACTCGGCTTCATGCCGCCAGTGCACCACCACCTTGTGCCCGTCCAGCAAGCCGCAGGCCGCCAGCAGAAACGCAGCATTGTCGATGCCAACCAGCTTCACACCAGCCCGCGTCGCGCGCTTGAGCAGGTTTTTGTAATGCGGCGCGAGGCGCGCCGTGGCCCCGGCATTGCGGCCGCCGAACAGCACCAGGTAGTCGTAGTCCGCAAGCCGCTGCTGGGCGATGGCCTCGACCTGCAGCACCGCCCCGCTGCTCGACATCACCGGTTCACCGGTCAGGCTGCCCAGCGTCCAGGCGCAATAGCGTTGGCGGCTGTAGTCCTCATCGTCTGCACTGAATCGCAGCTTGTCGAGAAAGGCGCCAAAGGGCAGCAGGGCGAATTCCGGCAGTGGCAGGATCAGCAAGCGGATATCAGGGGGCATGGCCAAATGTCCAGATAGCACCATAGGATGTCCAGATAATACCCTTGGCATTCCGGGCCGTCCCTTAAACTGGCCGCCTTCGCACACACAAGGCATTTTCCATGGCACTGGATACCTGGCTCATCTACCTGCTGGCGAGCATCGGCCTGTCGCTCACCCCCGGCCCCAACAGCTTGCTGGCCCTGACCCACGGCGCGCTGTACGGCGCACGACGGACCTTGTTCACGATCGTTGGCGGGGTGTTCGGTTTCAGTGCATTGATCGCCCTGGCCATGTTTGGCGTCACAGCCCTGCTACAGACATCGGCATCGGTGCTGACCGTGCTGAAGTGGGTAGGCGGGGCCTACCTGGTATGGCTGGGCATCCAACTCTGGCGCAGCCCCGCACTGCACCTGGAAGTGAATGCGCGGGCCGCACGCTTGAGCAAAGCCGGCATGTTCCGCCAGGGCCTGCTGTCGGCCATGGCCAACCCCAAAGTGCTGCTGTTCTATGGAGCGTTCCTGCCGCAGTTCATCGACCCGCAGCGCGGATTGTTCCTGCAGTTCGTGATCATGGCTGCCACGTTTGCCAGCGTGGAGTTCGTAGTCGAATACCTGCTGGCGCGCCTGGCGTTTCGTATCAAGCCCTGGTTGGCCAAGGGCGGCAAGGGTTTCAATCGCTGCTGCGGGAGCTTGTTTGCCTTGATCGGCGTGGCCTTGCCGCTCGGCCGATAGGTCCAGCGGCACCGCCGCTTGGCCAAAAGTTTGTCCAGATGTGCCCTTTTGCTTTAAGTCTCAGAGAATTCCTACATCCCGAATGGGCGGTCAAGAAGCGCGCCGCCTTTCGATGAAGTCCATAGTGAATTACCTCCCCAAGAGCGAGATTTTCCTATGACACCCACCAACGTGCTGACCCCTCTCCCCCCTTGTGACCCTGCCACGCCAGAGTGGGTCGACGACCTGCTCAAACGCCCTGGCCTGCGCATCGAGCGCATCGTTTCCAGTGGCCAGTGCAGCCCGCCTGGCTTCTGGTACGACCAGCCCGAAGGCGAATGGATCTTGCTGCTGAGCGGCAGTGCCGGACTGCGCCTGGAGCATGAAGCCCACACCCGGTTGCTGGCACCCGGTGATTGCCTGGACATCCCGGCGCACTGTCGACATCGCGTGGAATGGACCGCCCAAGGCACCCATACCGTCTGGCTGGCCGTGTTCTACGACAGCACAACGCCCTGGCCTGCCAACTGACCTGATCGCCCCAATTCATCCTTTCTAAATGCCTGCGCGGCCTGTGGCCGTGGCGCAGTGCCCCCGCTCGCCTGTGAAAAATCACTCACAGCTCGGCTTCACTCTCCAACGCTGGACGTTCAAACATGCATGACCTCACGACCGACCGCAGTATCCGCAGTGCCCTGCGCAGCACCGCCTTCGGCCTAGGTGCCGCTTCCCTGTGTGGCAATGCCTTCGCTGCGCAACCCTTGATCGAGCTGGAGGAAACGGATGTCACGGCGCCAGCCGCGATCAGCCCACGTACCGAACGCTCGGCGTCGATCAAACAGATTGCCCCGTTGCTCGATACCCCACAGACCATCACCGTGGTCCCTGCACCTGTGCTCGCCCAGCAACAGGCGCTGGGCTTGCGTCAGGTGCTGTCGAATGTTTCCGGTATCACCTTCAACGCCGGTGAGGGCGGTGGCGGCTCCGGCGACAGCATCAACATTCGCGGCTTCTCGGCCAGCAACAATATCCAGGTCGACGGCCTGCGCGACAGCGCCCAGACCACGCGTTCCGACACCTTCAACACCGAACAGGTCGAGGTCATCAAAGGCCCCGGTTCAGTGTTCGGCGGGGCCGGCACCACCGGTGGCACCATCAACCTGATCAGCAAGCAGCCCGAGCAGCAGGCTTTCACCCACCTGGGCGGCAGCCTGGGCAGCGCCGGCTATCAACGCCTGACCCTGGACAGCAACCAGCCACTGAACGATGTCAGCCAGGGTAGCGCCGTGCGTATCAACCTGATGGCGCACAGCAACGAAGTGCCCGGTCGCCCCGGCATCGACCAGAAACGCTGGGGCATTGCCCCGGCCCTGCAGCTCGGCCTCGGCGACGCCACCTGGCTGACCCTGAGCGCCGTGCATCAGCGCGATGACAACCTGCCGGACTACGGTGTGCCGGCGCTGGATGGCAAGCGCCTGGCAGGTGTCGAGCGCAAGCAATACTTCGGCTGGAAAAACCTCGACAAGGAACACATCGAACAGAACCAGCTCACGCTCAAGCTGGAGCATGACTTCAACGAGCGATTGCGACTGCAGCAACTGGCCCGCTATGGACAGCTCAGGCGTGACACGGTGGTGTCCGCCTCCCACGTCAATACCGAGGGTTTGCCACCTGGGCGCTACCGCCCGGCCGGGCCACAGGGGTACGGCCGCGACGCCACCACGCAGATGTGGATCAGCCAGACCAGCCTGCTAGGCCACGACCCGCTGCTGGGCATGGGGCACGACTGGGTAATCGGCGTAGAGCTGTCCCGCGAAGCGCTGGACCTGAAAACCTACGATCACGGCCTCGGCACCACGCGCTACCCCGCCAACGGTTACGACCTGGGGAACCCACCCGGTTACTGGAACGGCCCCGTGGAAAAGGCTGTCACGGGGTACAGCGAAACCGCGCTGGACAACCAGGCCATCTACCTGTTCGACACCGTGGCCCTGAGTGAACGCTGGGACCTGCACCTTGGCCTGCGCCATGACCGGTTCGCCGGCAGCGCCAAAGGCTATTCACCGGCCCACGTACGCACCTCGGCGTTCAATTCCGTCGACACCCCCGTGAGCAGCCGCGCGGGGCTGGTCTACAAGCCAACCGAACACGGCCGCGTATACCTTGCCTGGGGCAACTCCTACAACCCGTCGGCCGAATCTCTGGCCGGTAACGCCCGGGGCCTGACCGCAGCAACCGAAGGGCTTGCTCCGGAACGAAACCAGACCTGGGAGCTCGGCAGCAAGTGGGCGTTGCTCGACCAACAATTGGAGCTCGATGCAGCGCTGTTCCATATCGTCAAGAGCAACGCCCGCGAGACGCTGGCTGACGGCTCCACCCAGCTGTCCGGCAAACAACGTGTACAAGGCCTGGAACTTGGCCTCACGGGCCATCTGAGCGAACGCTGGACGGTATTCGCCAACTACACCTTCCTCGACAGTGAGACGCTCAAGGCGGCCGCAGGCGGCAACAGTTTCGCCAGCAAGGGGCATGCGCTGGCCAACACCCCGCCCCGTTCGATGAACCTGTGGACCACCTACCGGCTCACCCCTGCCTGGACCTTCGGCTATGGCGCCCGGTATATCAGCGAACGCAATGTCACTTCCAGTACCACCGCCAAACTCGATGCCTATTGGCTGCACAACGCCATGCTCGGTTATCAGGTGAACCGGCAACTTGACCTGCAGTTGAACGTCAACAACCTGTTTGACAAGGCCTACGTGGAACGGGTGCGCCAGCAAAACGGCAACGCCGCGCGCTCCTCGGCCATCGAGTATGGCGCCGACAGGGCAGCAATCCTCACCGCGAACTATCAGTTCTAGGCAAAAAAGGGCCTGCCTGGGGCAGGCCTTCATGCCTAATACAAAAGTCTGCCCCCTCCTCAAGCGGCTAATCAAAGGTCCTGTTTTCTGCAATTTTCAACGCATGTTCTAGACTTTTCGCGACAAGCCTGCAAGTTCAGCCCTGCGACAATCAGCCTCACAAGATTATGTACTAACTTGTTAATTAGCTTGCTAAGGGCTTAAACTGCGCGCATTCCACCTGCTGAGATCCCTGGCATGAACGAAACACCGCGCGCCTCTGGCGCCACAAAACTCATTCTGGTCGGCCTGGGCGTGATCATCGCCCTGCTCGGCCTTCTCCTGGCTGCTGGCGGCGTCAAGCTGGCCGGCCTGGGCGGTTCCTGGTACTTCCTGATCGGCGGCCTGGCCATGGCCATCGCCGGTGTCCTCATCGCCCGCCGCAAGCGGGCCGGTGCCTGGCTGTACGCTGCATTCCTGCTCGGTACCGCGCTGTGGGCGCTGATCGACACCGGCCTGGTGTTCTGGCCACTGTTCTCGCGCCTGTTCATGTTCGCTGCGATCGGCATGGTGGTGGCGGCGGTCTATCCGCTGCTGGTGCGCGCCAATGGCGGCAGCACCGGCCGTGGTGCCTACGGCATCGCTGGCGTGCTGGCCGTGATGCTGGTGATCGCTGCCGGCAACATGTTCGTCGCCCACCCAAGCGTCGCGCCCACCGGTAAAGGCCCGGGGATGACCCCGGTCGAAGCCGGCAAGGGTCAGAAAGACTGGGCCCACTACGGCAACACCGAAGGTGGCAGCCGCTTTGCCGCACTGGACCAGATCAACCGCGACAACGTCGACAAGCTGAAAGTGGCCTGGACCTACCACACCGGCGATGTCGCCCTGAGCGACGGCAACGGTGCCGAGGACCAGCTGACCCCGCTGCAGGTCGGCAACAAGGTGTTCATCTGCACCCCGCACAACAACCTGATCGCCCTCGACGCCGACACCGGCAAAGAGCTGTGGAAGAACGCGATCAACGCCCAGTCCAAGGTCTGGCAGCGTTGCCGTGGCATGGCCTACTTCGACGCCACGGCCGCCATCGCCCAGCCGACCCAGCCGAACAGCTCGCCGATCACCGTCGCCAGCGTAGCGGCCGGTGCCAACTGCCAGCGTCGCCTGCTGACCAACACCATCGACGGCCGCCTGATCGCGGTCGACGCCGACACCGGCGCGTTCTGCCAGGGCTTCGGCAACAACGGCCAGGTCAACCTGATGGCCGGCCTGGGCAACGTGCCGGACTCCTATTATCAGCTGTCGTCCGCGCCGCTGATGGCCGGGACCACCGTGGTGGTGGGCGGGCGTGTCGCCGACAACGTCCAGACCGACATGCCTGGCGGCGTGATCCGTGGCTTCGACGTGATCACCGGTGAAATGCGCTGGGCCTTCGACCCGGGCAACCCGGAAGATCGCAACGCGCCTGCCGAAGGCAGCAGCTACGTGCGCAGCACCCCGAACAGCTGGGCGCCGATGTCCTACGACCCGGCGATGAACACCGTATTCCTGCCGATGGGCTCGTCCTCCACCGACATCTACGGCGTCGAACGCAGCAAGCTGGACCACACCTACGGCGCTTCGGTACTGGCCCTGGACGCCACCCTCGGCAACGAAAAGTGGGTGTTCCAGACCGTGCACAACGACCTCTGGGACTTCGACCTGCCGATGCAGCCGAGCCTGATCGACTTCACCAAGGACGACGGCCAGTCGGTCCCTGCGGTGGTGATCGGCACCAAGGCCGGGCAGATCTACGTGCTCGACCGCGCCACCGGCAAGCCGCTGACCCAGGTCGACGAAGTACCGGTCAAGCCCAGCAACATCCCCAACGAGCCCTACTCCCCGACCCAGCCCAAATCGGTGGGCATGCCGCAGATCGGCGCGCAGACCCTGACCGAATCGGACATGTGGGGCGCCACCCCGTATGACCAGCTGCTGTGCCGCATCGACTTCAAGAAGATGCGCTACGACGGCCTGTACACCGCGCCAGGCACCGACCTGTCGCTGAGCTTCCCGGGCTCGTTGGGTGGCATGAACTGGGGCAGCATTTCCACTGACCCGGTGCATGGTTTCATCTTCGTCAACGACATGCGCCTGGGCCTGTGGATCCAGATGATCCCGTCGCAGAACAAGGGCTCGGCCGCCTCCGGTGGCGAAGCGTTGAACACCGGCATGGGCGCCGTACCGCTCAAGGGCACCCCGTATGCGGTGAACAAGAACCGCTTCCTGTCGGTCGCCGGCATCCCGTGCCAGGCGCCGCCGTTCGGCACCCTGACCGCCATCGACATGAAGACCCGCCAGGTCGCCTGGCAGGTGCCAGTGGGTACCGTGGAAGACACCGGCCCCCTCGGTATCCGCATGCACCTGCCGATCAAGATCGGCCTGCCGACCCTCGGCGGCACCCTGTCGACCCAAGGCGGCCTGGTGTTCATCGCCGGCACCCAGGACTTCTACCTGCGCGCCTACGACAGCAGCAACGGCAACGAAGTCTGGAAAGCCCGTCTGCCAGTGGGTAGCCAGGGTGGCCCGATGACCTACGTTTCGCCGAAGACCGGCAAGCAGTATGTGGTCATCACCGCCGGCGGCGCCCGTCAGTCGACTGACCGTGGCGACTATGTAATGGCCTACGCCCTGCCTTGACCCGCACCGGCCTCTTCGCGGGACAAGCCCGCTCCCACAGGAACTGCATGCAGCTTGAAGAAACTGCAATGCCTGTGGGAGCGGGCTTGTCCCGCGAAGAGGCCCTGAACAACACCCAGATTTCCCAGGAAAGTCCTCGCAATGCGCTACACACCCACTGCCCTGCTTTTGGCCCTGGCCAGCACCACCGCCCTGGCCGAAGGCGACCTGATGACCCGCAACACGATGACCGGCGACTGGGGCGGCCTGCGTCACCAGCTCGAAGATGACGGTATCAAGTTCACCGGCGACTACAGCGGTGAAACCGCCTACAACGCCCACGGCGGCCTGCACCGCTCGGCTCGCTACTCGCAGAACCTAAAGCTCGGCGTGCAGTTCGACCTGTCGAAGCTGTATGGCCTGGACAACGGCGGCAAGGTCCAGCTGACGATCAACGACCGCCGCGGCAACAGCGCCTCGGAAGACCTGGTGGGCAACCGCCTGCCGATCCAGGAAAACTTCGGTGGTCTGTACACCCGCCTGACCGAGCTGAGCTACGAGCGCACGCTGTTCAGCCCGGCGCTCAACGTCAAGCTCGGTTACATGGCCATGGGCAACGACCTGGGTGGCCTGGACAGCGGCATCCTGTGCAACTTCATGAACGCCGGTTTCTGCGGCCACCCGCTGAACATGTCCGGCGGCAGCGGCTGGACCAACTACCCCAACGCCCACCTGGGCGTGCGCGTGAAGTACGACCTGTCGCCGTCCTGGCAGCTGCGCGTGGCAGCGTTCAATGTCGACCCGCAGAGCAACGGCAACTCCAGCCGTGCCTGGCACCTGGGGCCAAAGCACACGACTGGTACGGTGCTGCCGGTGGAGCTTGTGTACAAGCTGCAGGGCGAACTGCCGGGTGAGTACAAGCTGGGTTACTACTACGACAGCTCCGACGTGAAGCGCATCGGCAGCGACGACGAAGTGTCCGGTCGTGGCGGCCACTATGTGCTGATCGACCAGGCGGTGTGGAACGATGCCGGCTCGCCAGGCCGCAGCCTGCACGCCTTTGGCCAGTATTCGGCGTCGAGCGAGGCCGCCTCGCCGTTCACCAAGTGGTATGGCACAGGCGTGGTGCTGTACAAGCCGTTCGCAGGACGTCCGCGCGACACCGTGGCCCTGGGCTATGGCCGCGCCGTACCCAACCCGCGCAGCCGCGACGTGCTGGAGGACGCTGCGTTCAATGCCGGACAGCCCTTCCCGAACATCGACAGTGCAGAGCAGCTGATCGAATTGAGTTATGGCTACCAGGCAACGCCGTGGCTGAACCTGCGGCCCGATGTGCAGTACATCATCGAGCCGGGGGCGTTCTCCGGGAAGGCCATCGATAACGCGCTGGTGGTTGGGTTGCAGGTCAAGGCGACCTTCTGAGGCCCTGGGGCCGCTTTGCGGCCCATCGCCGGCAAGCCGGCTCCCACAGGGTTCAGTGAGGTACCTGTGGGAGCCGGCTTGCCGGCGATGAGGCCAGCGCAATCACCCCTGCTTGAGGTAATCCACCAGCCTCAGCAGCATCGCATCACACCCCTGCAACTGCTCGACACTGACGTACTCATCCGGCTTGTGCCCCTGATCCATGCTGCCCGGTCCGCACACCACCGTGGGGATGCCGGCCTGGTCGAACAGCCCACCTTCGGTGCCGAACGCCACCGTCCCGAAATCCTCCGAACCACTGAGCAGCGCCACCAACCGCGCCGCCTCGCTGTCCGCCGGCGTGGCCAACCCCGGGTAGGCACTCAACGGGGCCAGGCGAATCGCACTGGCCGCGTTGACCTTGCGCATGCGCGGCAACAACTCCGCCTCGGCATAGGTCTGCAGCTGGTCGGCCACGGCCTGGGCCTCGAACCCCGGCAAGGCACGTACCTCGAAGTCGAACGCGCATTCCTCGGGCACGATGTTCAGCGCCCTGCCGCCGTTGATCACGCCGGTCTGCACGGTCGAGAACGGCGGGTCGAATCGTTCGTCATGGTGTTCGGGCAGCGCCAGCGCCTCGCCGATCTCGCCCAACTTGCCGATCAGCTTCGCGGCGTACTCGATGGCATTGACCCCGTAAGGCGCATACGCCGAATGGCAGGCAGCGCCCTGCACCTGGCAGCGCATGGCCAGCTTGCCCTTGTGCCCGAGCACCGGCTTGAGCTCGGTGGGTTCGCCGATCAGGCACAGCCGGGGCTTGTGCGGGCGCTGTTGCAGGGCAGCCAGCATCGAGCGCACGCCCAGGCAACCGACTTCCTCGTCATAGGAAAACGCCAGGTGCACCGGGATGCGCAGCGGTTGCGCCAGAAACGCCGGCACCGCGGCCAGCACCGAGGCGATGAAGCCTTTCATGTCGGCCGTGCCGCGGCCATACAGGCGCCCGTCGCGCTCACTCAGGGCAAACGGCTCGACTGTCCAGGCCTGGCCATCCACAGGCACCACATCGGTATGCCCGGACAGCACCACACCGCCCACATCCTTGGGGCCGATGGTGGCGAACAGGTTGGCCTTGGTACCTTCAGGGTTGAGGAACAGCTCGCTGTCCACGCCAAGGCCAGCCAGGTAATCACGCACGAAGCCGATCAGTTGCAGGTTGGAATCGCGGCTGACCGTGGCAAAGCCGACCAACCGCGCCAACAAGGCGCGGCTGCTGAACTCACTCATCACCCGGCACCCCATAGCTTGGCGCGGTGGTCGGGTCGAGGGCGCGGGTGACGTAGTCCTGCATCTGCGGGCGATACGCCTGCCACAGGCCGTCGAGCACGCCGATCGGGTCTTCGTCGGCCCAGTCCACACGCAGGTCCACCAACGGCCAGGTCAGCTCACCGGCGATCTTCAGCGCCGCCGAGTGCACCGGACCCGCCTCGCCACCGGCGGCCATCGCCGCGTGCATGGCCGCCAGCAGACGATCAGCCAGGTGCCCACCGGCCTGTTCGAAGGCCTGCACCATGGCCTCGATCACCTGCAGCGAAGACAACAGGTTACCGGCCGCTGCGCATTGCTCACCGGCAACCGCGTTGTGCACGCCCAGCGCTTCCTTGCCGGTGAACAGGGCGACCTGGCCTTGGCTGTCAATCACCGTGACCTGGCGGTACTCGCTCCAGCCATTGGCGCTGAGCACCCGGTCCAATGCCGCGGCGGGCGGCAACTGGCCTTGTTCCAGGGCATCGAGGATCTGCGGCCCCAGCGCAGGCAAGGTGATGTTCTGGGTGGCGACGGCGCCGACACCGGCACGTACCCATGGGCAACGCGCGCCAACGGCGATACTCGACGAGCTGATGGCGATACCGACCTGGCCGGTTTCCTGGCAGCGACCGATGATGGAAAAGGTCATGTGAATGCTCCTGTTGTTCTGTGCGATTGCAGGCAATCTGAACAGAAGCCTCCAGTGCGCGAAACGACCTTTTTCCTGTGCCTTGAACAGGAAAAAACTAAGGCTGCACAGCGCCCTGCAAAACACCCGAAAAACAGCGCAAAACCTTCACGCAGGCCTTATCCATCAAGGCCTTCGCCGTTTTATCGGCAAGCACTAGCTAAATACTATTTTCGCGATTTCCCCTGCATCCCTAGTCTGGCCCCAGATAACGGCGGTCCTCCAAACCGACCTGACAAAAACCGCCTGAACAAGGGCTCGGACATGACACTGAACAATATCGAAATCGACACCCTGGTAGTCGGCGCCGGCCAAGCCGGCGTGGCCATGAGCGAACACCTGAGCAAGCTTGGCGTGCCGCACCTGGTGCTGGAGCGCAAGCGTATCGCCGAGGCCTGGCGCACCGGTCGCTGGGATTCGCTGGTGGCCAACGGGCCGGTCTGGCATGACCGCTTCCCCGGCCTTGAATTCAACCTCGACGCCGACGCATTCGCAGGCAAGGACCAGGTAGCCGACTACTTCGAGCAGTACGTGCGCAAATACAACCTGCCGGTGCGCACCGGTATCGAAGTGAAGAAAGTGGCGCGCAATGCCGACCGCCCAGGCTTCACCATCGAAACCAACGAAGGCGTGATCCGCGCCAACCGCGTGGTCGCCGCCACCGGTCCGTTCCAGCGCCCGGTAATCCCGGCCATTGCGCCCAAGGACGAGCATCTGCACCAGATCCACTCCGCCGCCTATTTCAACCCCGAGCAACTGCCGCAAGGCGCCGTGCTGGTGGTGGGCGCCGGTTCCTCGGGCGTGCAGATCGCCGAAGAACTGATGCGCGCCGGGCGCCAGGTGTACCTGTCGGTCGGCGCCCACGACCGCCCGCCACGGGCCTACCGCAACCGTGACTTCTGCTGGTGGCTGGGCGTGCTGGGCGAGTGGGATGCCGAGATCGCCAAACCGGGCCGCGAGCACGTGACCATCGCCGTCAGCGGCGCCCGTGGCGGCCACACCGTGGACTTCCGCGCCCTCGCCCACCAGGGCATGACCCTGGTCGGCCTGACCCAGTCGTTCGAAAACGGCGTGGCGCGCTTCCAGGACAACCTGGCCGAGAACATTCGCCTTGGCGACGAGAACTACCTGGCCCTGCTCGATGCCGCCGATGCCTATGTCGAGCGCAACGGCCTGGACCTGCCGGAAGAGCCCGAGGCCCGCAACCGCCTGCCCGACCCGGATTGCGTCAGCAACCCGCTGCGGGAACTGGACCTGGCCCAGGCCGGCGTCACCAGCATCATCTGGGCCACCGGTTATGGCGTGGACTTCAGCTGGCTGCAGGTCGACACCTTCGATGCCAACGGCAAGCCACAGCACCAGCGCGGCGTATCCCGCGAGCCAGGCGTGTACTTCCTCGGCCTGCCCTGGCTGTCGCGCCGTGGCTCGTCGTTCATCTGGGGCGTGTGGCACGACGCCAAGCACGTCGCCGGCCACATTGCCACCCAACGCACCTACCTGGCCTACCGCGATCGCGAACAGCGTGATGCGGATGAGCAACACACTTCCTCGATCAGCAACGTCAGCACCCTCGGAGCCCACTGATGCCTACTCACACTCGCATCCGCATGTTCAACACCAAGGTCACCTACCCTAACCAGACCCTGGACAACGACCTGTGCCAGGCCGTGCGCGCCGGCAACACCGTCTACGTGCGTGGCCAGGTCGGTACCGACTTCGAAGGGCGCCTGGTAGGCCTGGGCGACCCACGGGCGCAAACCGAACAGGCGATGAAGAACGTCAAGCAGCTGCTTGAAGAAGCAGGCTCGGACCTGTCGCACATCGTCAAGACCACCACCTACATCACCGATCCGCGTTTCCGCGAGCCGGTGTACAAGGAAGTGGGCAAATGGCTCAAGGGCGTGTTCCCGATTTCCACCGGGCTGGTGGTGGCGGGCCTGGCTCAGGCTGAGTGGCTGATGGAGATCGATGTGATTGCGGTGATCCCGGATCAGGCGTGATTCGGTGAAATAGCCGGGGGCGCTTTGCGCCCCTTTCGCGGGACAAGCCCGCTCCCACAGAGCCTCCCCAGCACTTGAGCATTGTGGAGTTTCTGTGGGAGCGGGCTTGTCCCGCGAAGCTTTTAGAACTTGGCCAACTCTTCCCGGCAGAAATCCACGAACAGCTGCGCCGGCTTGGTCAACTGCACACGCTTCAACCGCGCCGCCGCCAGCCCCGACAGGGCCACCGGCTCGGTAATGTCCAGCGTCACCAGCTTCTGCCCGTCATAGGTGTACTCCGAGTGTGGCCGGGTCACCAGCAGCGAAAAGCCGAAGCCTTGCCCCACCATCCCGCGCACCATCTCGATCGACGGCGAGCTGAACACGATGTTCGGCGTCAGGCCCATTTCGTTGAACAGGCTGACGAAATACGTACGGCTCGGCGCCACGTCCAGCAGGATCATCGGCTCGGGGCACAGGTCGCGCAGCGACACCTGTGCCTGCCCTGCGAAACGGTGCTTCTCGGGCAGTAGCACATAAGGCTTCTGCGGCGGCATCAGCGGCTCGGCCTCGATGGTGTTGTCCAGGTCGTGGTCGTAGAGAAACGCCAGATCGAAAGTGCCTGCCGTCAGGCCCTGGATCAGGTCTTGCTGTTCGCCATCACGCAGGCGAATGTCGACGCCCGGATAGCGCTGGCGAAAGCCGGCGATCAAACGCGGCAGGTACAACGGCGCCACGGTTTCGAAGCAACCGATGTCGATCTGCCCGGCCACGGTGTCGTTGTCGGCCAGGGCGTTCTGCTCGAACTCGTGGGTCATCTGCAGCAGCGTCTTGGTCTTGGCATAGAAGCGCTTGCCGCTGGGGGTCAACGACACGCCCTGGGCGTGGTGGCGGATGAACAGCTGGACACCGAAGCTCTCTTCCAGGCTCTTGATCGCCGTGGAAATCGACGGCTGGGCGATGTACAGCTGGCGCGAGGCTTCGGCAACACTGCCGGCCTCGACGGTGGTGACGAAATACTTGAGTTGTCGCAGGGTGTAGGAAGCCACAGGTACCTCTCTGGCGCCGATCAGCGCCGTGGGAATTTTCCTGTCACTTTACCTTGCGGGCGCAGGGCGCGGGTTGCCGGGTGATAAAGGTTTTGCCTATGGCTTGAGCACATTTTTTTCGCAGGTGCCTGGCAGAGCGTCTTTACTGAACCTAACGCGCCACAGGTACGGTGTACGCCTATGAAGATCGTTGTCACCAGCATTCTCGTCGACGACCAGGCCAAGGCCCTGGCGTTCTACCACTATGTGCTCGGCTTCGAGCCCAAGGACGATATTCCCATGGGCCAGTATCGCTGGCTCACCCTCACCTCGCCCAACGACCCGAACGGTGTACAGCTCGTGCTGGAGCCTGACACGCACCCGGCTGCCAGAACCTACAAGGCTGCCCTCCGGCAAGATGGCATTCCGGCCACCTCGTTCGGCGTGCGCGATATCCAGGCCGAGTACACCCGCTTGTGCAAGGCCGGTGTGAAGTTCACCAAGGAGCCCACCCAACTGGGCCCGGTCACCATTGCCGTGTTCGATGACACCTGCGGCAACCTGATCCAGATCGCCCAGAAGCACTGACCCTGGCCGCTGGCAGGCCGGGTGCCCGTTCGCTACATTGGTTGCTGTTGCCCGTGCGCCACAACAAGGAAACCAAATGCGCCACGAATTCAGCGAAGTGCTCAACGACCTGGTCGACTACTTTCTGGTCGGTGACATCCAGTTGCTCGACCGCTTCAAGCACGAACACCAGCTGCCTGCCGACCTGGCCAACGCATTCACCCACGGCGACAGCGGCGACCTGGCCGTGCAGGAAGGCGTCGTGCTGCCCCTGGCCGGGATCGACAACCTGCCCTACCACATCATCTTCACCCTCGATGGCCACCCGCCAGCCCTGCTCGAGCCTGGCAGCCGCCTGAAGCATCGGCGCAACGGCTATGTGCTGCAGGTTCAGAACCGTTCCGTGATGCTCTACACCTGGCGCATCCTGCAGCATTTCACGCCCAAGACCCTCGGCGACCTGCTGGCCCGCTACCAGGCGCCGGGGCGGCCGATCGTCGAACTGGACAATGGCTGGTACGACGTCGAGGTGCTGGGCGGGGCGGTGGTGCGTGATGGCTTGTACGAGCCGGCGTTCGAGTTCGTGATGAAAAAGCGCTGGAGCCGGGGGGAAGGCAAAGCCGTGGACACGGGGTACGCCTTTACCTTGCGCGGCTACTTCGACTGACTGCACCGGCCCTATCGCCGGCAAGCCGGCTCCCACAGGTACATCACAGGTTTCAAGACTTGTGGTGTACCTGTGGGAGCCGGCTTGCCGGCGATAGGGCCGGCAGCCTCTCCCCAAAACTCAAGTGTGAGTAATATCCCGGTCCTTGGTCTCCGGCATGAAGAAGATCCCCAACACCGCCGTCATCACCGCAATCACGATCGGGTACCACAGCCCGTAGTAGATGTCCCCGGTCGCCGCCACCATGGCAAAGGCCACGGTCGGCAGGAAACCGCCGAACCAGCCATTACCGATATGGTACGGCAGCGACATCGAGGTGTAGCGGATACGCGCCGGGAACAACTCCACCAGCCATGCGGCAATCGGCCCGTACACCATGGTCACGTAGATCACCAGGATGGTCAGCAGCAACAGCACCATTGGGTAATGAATCTTCGCCGGGTCGGCTTTTTCCGGGTAACCGGCCTCTTTCAATGCCCCCGTCAACGTCGCGGTGAAAGCGTCGCCTTGGGTCTTGAGGTCGGCCGCCGCCAGGCTGCTGCCCTCGAAGCTTGGGATCACCCGCTCACCAATGCGAATCTGCGCCACGCTGCCCGGCTCGGCTTTCTGGTTCTCGTAGGGGATCGCCCGCTTGGCCAGCAGGCTCTTGGCGATGTCGCAGGAACTGGTGAATTTGGCCTTGCCCACCGGGTCGAACTGGAACGCGCACTGGTCGGGGTCAGCCACCACCACCACCGGGTTCTGCTCCTGGGCAACGAACACATCCGGGTTGCCGTACTCGGTCAGCGCCTTGAAGATCGGGAAGTAGGTGAGCGCGGCGATGATGCAGCCGGCCATGATGATCTTCTTGCGACCGATGCGGTCGGACAGGCTGCCGAAGAAGATGAAGAACGGCGTACCGATCAGCAAGGAACCTGCGATCAACAGGTTGGCGGTCTGCGGGTCGATCTTCAAGGTCTGCAACAGGAAGAACAGCGCATAGAACTGCCCGGTGTACCACACCACCGCCTGGCCGGCGGTGCCGCCGAGCAGCGCCATGATCACCACCTTGAGGTTTTCCCAGCGGGCGAAGGATTCGGTCAACGGCGCCTTCGACGCCTTGCCTTCGGCTTTCATCTTCAGGAACACCGGCGACTCGTTGAGCTGCAGGCGGATGTACACCGAAATCGCCAGCAGCAGGATCGACAGCAGGAAGGGTATGCGCCAGCCCCAGGCTTCGAACGCCTCGGTGCCCATGGCCGTGCGACAGGCCAGGATCACCAGCAGCGAAAGGAACAGGCCAAGCGTCGCAGTGGTCTGGATCCAGGCCGTGAAGAACCCGCGCCGGCCTTTCGGTGCATGCTCGGCGACATAGGTTGCCGCACCGCCATACTCGCCACCCAGGGCCAGGCCCTGCAGCAGGCGCAGGGTAATCAGGATGATCGGGGCTGCCACGCCGATGCTGGCATAGCTGGGCAACAGGCCGACGATGGCGGTCGACAGGCCCATGATGATGATGGTGATGAGGAAGGTGTGCTTGCGCCCGATCATGTCGCCCAGACGGCCGAACACAATGGCGCCGAACGGCCGTACGGCGAAACCTGCCGCGAACGCCAGCAAGGCAAAGATGAACGAGGTGGTTTCATTGACGCCGGCGAAGAAGTGCTTGGCGATGATCGCCGCCAGTGAGCCATACAGGTAGAAGTCGTACCATTCGAACACCGTGCCCAGGGAGGAGGCGAATATGACCTTGCGCTCCTCCTTGGTGATGCCACGTTGGGGCGCGCTACTGCCCGTGGATGCGCTGTCGATAACCGCCATGGGTTGCCTCCGTCTTGTTGTTATCGCAGGCCGGAGCACCTCATACCCGATTCAACTTCGCACCCAGGCCCCAGGGCTTGCATTGGTTGCGCGAAGCACGACGAGGCGGGCCGCCTCGAATCGCTGCAAGGTAAGCATAATCGGCTTTGTCGGGATATCCACTTGCCAGCATCGGCAGATGCCATCACCCCAGAAACCGTTGCACCTCGACCAGCACGGTCGCGGCCTGCTCCCGGTGCGGCACGTGCCCGCAACCCTGCAGCAGGCGCATCACGCTGGGGCCGCCGGCCCGTTCGGTGAAGCGCTGCGGATGCGCCACCGAGCCAAACTCGTCCTGGTCACCGTGCAGGCAGAGCATCGGGCAGCGCACCTTGGCCAGCAAGGCATCAAGGTTCCAATCGGTGAAGGCTGGCTGCAGCCAGGTGTCCACCCATGCCCGCAGGACCCACTCGGCCTTGTCGCCGTGATACCGCGTCAAGCGCTCCAGCTGCCCCGGCTCGGCGAACTGGCGGTCGGCATCGCGGATGCCCTGCAGGGTGAGGTCTTCGACGAATGCCTGGGCCGATTCGATGATCAGCGCCTGGCACCGCTCGGCAAAATGGGCTGCGCAGGCAACCGCCATACCGCCCCCGACGCTGTGGCCGAAGACGATGAAAGCGTCGACCCCGAGTTGCCCCAGCACCGCCGCGAACCCCTGTTGCGCCTGTGCCTCGACAAAGCCCCGCGCCAGGAAACCCGGATGCGGATCGGAACGGCCAAAGCCCAGGCGATCATAGGCAATCACCCGATGCCCGGTGGCTGCGGCCAGCTGCGCGGGAAAGTCACGCCACAAGGCCACGCACCCCAGCGAGTCATGCAGCAGGATGATCGGCACGCCCTGCGCTGAAGCCGGTAGCCAGTCCTGGGCGAAGAGCCTGCCCTCGGGCGTGTCGATCCAGTGTTCACGCAACGTGACTGCCGTCATACCGCCTCCACCACCGGCCCCTTGAGCTCGACCTGGTTGCCATCGGGGTCGAAGCAGTACAGCGACAGCCCTTCGCCCTCGGCGCCGTAGCGCTTTTCGGCCGGCTCGACAGTCACACCGGCAGCCTCCAGGTAGGCGGTCAGCGCCTGCTCGTCGAACGGCTCGATGCGCAGGCAGAAATGATGCAGGTTGCGCCCTTCGGCGCCCGGCGCCGCGCCACCTGGGCGCCCCAGCGGGCCATCGAGGGTCACCAGGTCGATCATCGCCGTCCCCGTGGCCAGGTGGACCATCCCCAGGTCTTCGCGCTCCCGGCTGACCGTGCAGCCCAGCAGGTCGCGGTAGAACGCCACGCTGCGCTGCAGGTCACTGACCCGCAAAACCAGATGATCGATGTGCTTGAGGGTGAAGGGTCGCATGCCGGATCTCCTTGTGGCGATTGCGCGAAGGCAGCGCCCACCATAGCCCAGGAGCCTGCACGCTGACCATCCTGCTCATTCGTTGACCAGGCGTTGCAGCAGGCCGCCGTCGTGGCGGCTCAGCATGCGCAATATCTGCTCGGCCAGCGCGCGCTCCGGCGCCTCCAGGTGCAAATGGTGCCCACCGGGGTGCCAGGAAACCCGAGCATGGTCTGGCAGGGCTGGCTGGCGCCGCTCGAACGCGCCGCCGGTAAATGCGCCCTGGCGGCCGAGCAACAGGTACAGCGGGCAACGGATTTCCCGAAGCAGGTCGCAGGCCTCGCGCTCGGTCAGCGGCATCGGCTCGGGCAGCACCAGGCGCGGGTCATGCCGCCAGCAATAACCCTCCCCCACCTGCAGCAGGTCGCGCAGGGCCAGCAGCCGCGCGGCGTCTTCCGACAATTCGCCATCCAGGCGTTTGCGTCGCTGTTCCAGGGCCGCTTCAAGGGTGTCGAACTGGCTGCCGTCAGGCGCAGCAAAGCCTTGCAGCTGGCTGCGCTGGACCATGCGTTTGAGCCGGTAGGCACGGGCCAGGTGCTGTACCCGGTCATCCTCGGCGACGGTGAACGGTGCGCCCATGCCATCGAGGAAGATCATGCTCGCGATGCCACTGGTCATGGCGGCAAGCAGCGAAGCGATGCCGGTGCCCATGCCATGGGCCAGCACGTGAAACCGCCCCAGGCCCAGGCTGTCGGTCACCGCCAGCATGTCCTCGGCGTGCTCCCAGAGGTAGTAGCCGCTGTCGTGGCGGCGATGGTCGGAGCGGCCATGGCCGACCAGGTCCGGGGCCACGACGAAACAGCCTTCGAGCATCGGCGCCAGGCGCTCGAACGAGGCGGCGTTGTCCAGCCAGCCGTGCAAGGCCAGCACCGGCATACCGTCTTCCGGCCCCCAACAACGCACGGCAATCTCGATTCCGTCAAGGTCCAGCAGATGGTCCTTGGGACTGAACGGCGAACGCATGCTCTCTCTCCCTGACTGGTGCCTGGCGCGTACTCGTCAGGCCGGCACCTTACCTTGACCCAGCCGATCGGCTGCTGCTGACCCCTCGCCGACCGCCACATGTGCGTGACCGACCGTACCGAGCAGTTAATTACCGCACGCCGCCGGCTCGGCTGCGGCCCCATAGCGGCTCCTTTCACTGGAGAACGCTCATGACCCACACCCCTTACCACCATGCCCAGATGGTGCGGAGCCTGCCCGACTGGAGCAAGGCGCTGCACCCTGATCACGCCAGCCGTATCGTGCAGAGCCTGCGCATGGACTACCTGGATGCCGAGGGTGTCGCCTACCCCTGGTACAGCAAGGCAGACACCCTCACCCGCGAGGCCCTGCAGCGGGCCATCGCCAAGCGCGACGACAGCCGCAGGGCCTTGCAGACCGCCTTGAGCGCATTGCGAGGCATCACCGAATTCTGTGCACCTTTGCTGCAACAGCGCCTGAAGCTGGATGTTGCGGTTGATGAAGCGCAGTACGTCTATCAGGCCATACAGGTCAAACAACCCGACGGTTCACCTGGTGGCCCCCCGGTCTCGTCAGAGCTGCACGAGATCATTCCCAAAGGCGATCCTCAGCCTCGCAGCCTGCTGGAAGCAGCCCTGCACAATTTCGAAGGCCCAGCCGACACCACACGGCTCAGCCGCCTGCAACGCAGCCGCCAGGACATCCTGTCGATCGACGGCCTGACCGTGGCGAGTTTCATCGAGCAGTGCCGGACCCTGGACCTTGGCCAGCGCTATCAGGAGCACCTTCACCAGATCTACGACGGCGAAGGCAAGCGCCAGCTGGATGCGATGGCCACCCAGGCCCGACGCGACGAATTCCGCGTACAGGTCCGTATCGCCGCCTGCAAGGGCCTGCTCAGTGCCGCCGAATCATTCGCCCTGCATGGGCTCTGTGCAGACGATGCAAGCTCCGAACCTGTCTACCAGGGCCGCCCCCTGCGCTGCTGGCAGTTGTCATTGCTCGGTGTGCCGATTCACGAAATGCTGTTCATCGCGCCCGTGGAAAATGCCGAGCACGACCCCGTATTTCTCTACAACCCGGTGGATGACGACCCGCTCAGAGGGTTCGCTACGCTGGGCGATGCCTACCAGCATCTGCGCACACAACTGCTGGACACCCCCTACCGCAAACGCTTCGTTGCCTTGGCGCTGCAGGCGCAGCAAGCCGGCCTGAACTCGCGCCTGATGCGCGAACTGTTCAGCAACGCCACTGAAGCCGGCAAGCAACCACTGATACCACGGGACTCGATTCATCTTGAAGTCGAGGAGAAGGCCTTGCCTGTGCATCCGTGGGCGTCCCTGGAGGCGAGCCACCGGGTCAGGCTCAGGTCGGACGCACGCAGCATCGCCGTACCCACGGCCGACGTCGACGCCAAGGTACGCTTGCGCAACCTGGAGCACTGGTTCGACCTGGGCATGACCATGCTCAACGTCGCGGCCATGTTCGTGCCCTGCCTCAACCCGATCATGCTCACCCTCGGTGCCGCGCAGATCATGGGCAGTGTCTTCGAGGGCATCTCGGCCTGGGAGGAAGGTGACAACGCGCAGGCCCTGGCGCAGCTGGAATCGGTCTTGCTCAACGTTGTGGTGGTCGGCGCCCTTGGCGCAGGGGGTGCGGTGCTGAAGGCCTCCGGGTTCGTCGATGGGATGCAGAGCATCATCAAGGATGGCAAGGATTACCTGTGGAGCGGCGCTCTCGACGACTATGCCAGCGAAGTATCGCTAGCCGAACACGTTGAACCCGATGCCCAAGGCCGTTATTCGCTGGAGGGCCGGTACTACGTGAAAATCGATGGCCAGCTGTACGAACAGGTGCAAGAGGATGGCCGCTGGCGCATTGCCCACCCACAAAACGCGCAGGCCTATCGCCCGCGCCTGCAGGACAACGGCGAAGGTGCCTGGTACGCCACCCATGAAAATCCCCTGCAATGGGATGATCGCCAACTGTTGCGACGTCTTGGCCCGGTCAGCGAAGGTCTGGAGGGTGAGGATCTGGATGCCGCCCTGCAAAGTTCAGGGACCTCTGGCGAGGTCTTGCGCCGTAGCCAGGTCGAGGGTCAGCGCCCACCTGCCCTGCTAGCCGACATGCTCCAGCGCCTCAGGTGCACCCGTCAGGTGTACGACATCATCGCGCGGGTACGCGAGGACAAGTCGCTTGCAGCCCACATGAACTTTGCCCTGCCCAGCGTGACCGAGCTCGACGGCTGGCCGGCAGATCACGTGATCAAGGCCTACAGTGGGCCAGAAAGCTGGGGACAGAGCGTGCGCTATGGCACCACTGATACCCCTCACCCCGTCGAAATCGAGATCAATCGCGCAGAACTGCAGAATGGCGAACTCTGCAGCAGGATCATTGCGCAACTCGACGAACAGGCACTTGCCGAACTGTTACCCGAATCCGCCACTGACCCGGCCAAGGCATTAAGCGGCAAACTGGCAACGCACCTGGAAATCAATCGCGCAACGATATTCGAGCGGCTGTACAGCCGACATGTCACTGACCTGCCGCCACACTCCCAGGTGCTCGCCAGCCAGTTCCCCGGCCTGCCCAGACGCGCCATCGAGGAAATCCTCGCCCACACCAACACACTCGAACGCCAACGCCTGGGTCTGGGCCGAGTACCCCTGCGCGTGGCTGAAGAGGCCCGCAGGCTGCAGGCTCAGTCCCGTTTGAACCAGGCCCTGCTGGGGCTGTATCGCCCGGAACTTGCCAACGCTGACAGCGCCGTGCTGGAGGCCGCGCTCATGGCACAGCACCCCGATGCCACGGCGTTGCAGCGTTTCGAAATCGCCGTCGCCGACCGGCCCCACGCCGCCAGGCTGATCGGGCAACAACCGATCAGGCCCGGCTACCAGTCGCCGATGCGACTGGCAGATGGCCGCCTCGGCTATCCGCTCAGCGGCCGCCAGCCGCGCGGCAACCCGGCTCCACAACAGTTGCAGGCGCTGTACCCGAGCCTGAGCGACAGAGAACGCCAGGCATTGCTCCAGCGGTTGCGTCAGCGCGGCGATGTCGCCCAACAGATCAGGGCCCTGGAATATCAGCGTGATGTGCTCGGCGAAAGTCTGCGTGAATGGGAAAACCAGGGCACGATGGGCCAACAGACCTGGCGCTACATGGCACGCTACGTGATCAACCGCGCCTGGCGTGGCGAAGACATGTTGTCGCTGGTGATGATGGACATCGGCGAGTTACCGTCGCTGCCGGCTAGCTTCGATCACATCACCACCGTGTACATTCAGGCCCTGGACATCAGCCAATTCCCCCACGACTGGTTCCAGAGCTTCCCTTCGCTGCGCAGGCTGCGCCTGGTGCGATGCCCGCAGCTCGACTTCGACAGTCTGTTCCAGGCACTGGAGTTCACGCCCCGCCTGGAAGTACTCGAACTTGACCATAACCAGCTCACTGGCCTGACTGGCGCAATGCGCCAGCGCTTGTCACGCCTGTCCAGCCTGTGCACCCTCGATCTGCGCCTGAACGACCTGCAGCTGGGCGCCGATGACCTGCAGCTACTGACCCAATTGCCCCTTGAGCGGCTTGACCTGGAGTACAACCAGATCGCCCTGGACGCCGACATGGCCGGTCGTTTTGCCCAGATGGGCAACCTGCGCAACCTGAGCCTGAACAACAACCCGTTGCAGCACGCGCCTGACCTCACGGGGCTGATCCAACTGGCCAACCTGCAGCTGCGCAGCTGCGGGCTGCAAACCTGGCCACCCGGGCTGACAGCACTGATGTCCCGGGCCGACCTGCAATTGCGCGTCCTTGACTTGAGCGGCAACCCCATCAGCCAGATTGCCGACCTCGACCAGGTCCTGGCCAGCCCCTTTGTGGCCGCCGTGCGCGAAGGCCACAGTGGGCGTTATTGGGAATTTTACGACAACGGGCTGGACGCCCAGAGCCTGCGCAGGCTTCGCGCCAACGGCGTAGAAATCGACGTCCACGACGGTTTGGGTGATGCGACCGACAATATCTGGCTGCAAGATGCCAGTGAAGGCCAGCGACAGCTCTGGGACGAGATGTTCGAAGGAGGTGACAATCAGCACTTACGCGACGTCATCGAACGTGTCTCAAACTCTGCTCAGGCCCTTAGCAACCCTCGCGGGATGGCCCGCCAGGTCTGGCGACTGCTTGAGCAGGTCGGAGGGGATGAGGCGCTGCGTACGCACCTGGACACCATCGCACAGGATTACCCGCCTACCTGCGGTGATGCCGGTGCCGATGCCTTCAGCGACCTCGAACTCGAATTGGAGACCTACAGGGTGCTTGGCGAAGAACCGGACCGCCCCACCTACCTGTTTCAATTCTTCAGAAAGCTGTATCGCCGTGAAATGGTCAATGCGTTGGGTGAACGGATCCAGCTCGCCCGCCTGGCGCGTCAGGCACGCCTGCTCGAATTGGACCGACTTCCACCCGAAGCACAACCTGCGGACTTGAGCGTTCCTGAACTGGACCCCCTCGATTCGCTTGATGACGATGCCCTGCTTCAAGGCGGGACAGACATGATCGAAATCCGCCTGGCATTGCGCCAGGCGTTGGCGTCGGACCTGAACTTCCCGGAAAACAGTCAAGACATGCTCTACCACGCCGAGGCAATGATTTCGGTAGAGGTAGAAAACAACGTCGAACAAGCGGTTCGTGAGCTTGATCAAACGGCCGCCGAGCGCAGGGGTTGGATTTCACGGCGGCCCAGCTGGCAGCGCTACCTCACCCAGCGATATGCGAGCCGGTTCACGGCACTGGATGAGTACTGGTATCGAGGCACGCAATATCTGGATTACTGCCTGGACCCTGAAAACGACGCGGTGACCGCGTTGGATGACAAGGTGCTTCGGGCATTCAGCGACGTCTTGTCCGAGGCACCGATGGATGAAACCGGTCAACTGCGCAGAGTGGAACTGGACAGTCAAACCTATGACCAGGCCAACCGGCGCCTGGGTGCCGGTCGTGACCAGGCGCGTCAGGCGTTGTTCGACCAACTTACCGCCGAGCTGGACCTGAACATCTGAGCAGCCACTACTGGCCGCGCAGGTCTTCGAAGAAGGCCTGCCGGCCATCCACCTGGCTCGACGCACGTGGCACCGCCGCCACCTCACCGTTGGCCGCTTCCACATGCCAATAGCAGTGCCTGACCGCGCGGGTCACCGCCACATAGGCCAGGCGCTGCACCTCTTCCTTCTGCGCCGTGTCGAACGGCTGCGCATCGCCGGCGCGGCCAAGGCCGGCCTGGCGATACACCTGGTTCTTGTACGGCGAGCTGGTCAGGTACTGGCAATCACCGAGCATGAACACCGCATCGGCCTGCAGGCCCTTGGCACTGTGGTAGGTGAGCTGACGCAGGCGCCGCTGTTCGGCGGGCAACGCGGCCTCCGCCTGCAACACGCTGTGCAGGTGCTCACTCATCAGCGCTTTGTCGCTGCCTTTGCGGTACAGCATCATCACCGACTCGCCCCGCTGGTAATGCTCGATCAGCGTCTGCCCCAGCGCCGCCTCGTCGCGCTCGAACACCTTGACCGGCGAACCTGGCAGCTCGGCCGCCGGGCCCGCGGCCCGAGCCTTCTTGCCGGCGATGGCCGGCGCGCCCTTGACCAGGTGCTCGGCCGCATCGATTACCTGCTGCTGGCAACGGTAGTTGTCGACCAGCATCACCCGGGTGTTGGCCGGCGACGGGAAAGCCTTGGTGAACTCCATGAAGTACTTCGGCGAACTGCCCCGCCAGCCATAGATCGACTGCCAGTCGTCACCCACGCACAGCAGCGACGAATGCTGGGCGTGGCGCCCGGTGTGCAGGGTCGGGCCACGCCGACGGATCTCCGCCAGGCAGGCGCGCAACCAGCTGACGATCTGTGGCGAGACGTCCTGGAACTCGTCGATCATCAGGTGTGCCAGGGGCCGCAACAGCGGGTCGGGCAGCAGTTGCAGGTTTTCCGGGTTGTTCTCGCCGAACAGGGCGAACATGCGGTTGTAGCTCATCACGGGCGGCGACTGGTTCAGCAGGTGCGCTTCCAGCGCTGTCCAGTACAAGGCCAGGGCTTCGAAGAACAGCGCGTCATGGTCGCCCGACGGGAAGCTCATGGCCGCCACAGCCGTATTCACCTCAAGGCCGAGGTTCTCTATAAAGGTGGCGGCACCGACGAAGGCATCGAGCAACGGCGCCGGGGCAAGCTCGCCTTTGACCTTGTACTCGAAGCCAGGGCCGGCCACAGCATCGCCGGCCAGCGACGCGGCCAGGCGCCGAGCCATGGCGTAGTTGTCCAGCCAGATCAACGGCTTGTCGCAGAAAGCTTGAAGTAACGTGCGCTTCACCGCCCATTCCGCGCGCACCGCAAGCTTTGCGCCGGGGCGCTGGTACTGGGCGCTCTCGGACGGGTCGAAGCCCAGCACCACCCAGGCATCCAGACCCTCCAGACGGCCATGGACATGGAAGCGGCTGCCACGGATCTCGACGGTTTCGCGGCACGGCTCGATGCCCTTGATCGGCCAGGCGCCGGCGGCAAACCACAGGTCCTCGATCACATCGCACAGTTCTTCGTCGCGCTGGGCGGCCAGTTGCAGCACCTGCACGCGTTTCTGCACGTCGGGATGGTCCGGGTCCAACGGCTTGAGCTGCAGGGCTTCACGGCGCAGGGTGGCGACGATCTCGGCAAAGCGTGGGCTGCTTTCGAGCAGGTCGCGGTAACAGAGGTTGAGCTGCTGGCGCTGGGCATCGTTCAGGCGCAAGTCGAACGGGTTGCTCTCGGCTTGCGCCTCGCTGCCGGCGGGCATCTCGTTGCCCAGGGTCTCGAAGGCGCGCAGCTGGCCGAAGCCCGGCAGGCTGCGTACCAGCGGCAGGATGCGCGAGTGGAAGGTGCGCACCAGTTCGCGGGCGCGGGCCGGTTGCAGGTCGAGCTGCCACAAGGCGAACACCTGCACCAGGCGCTTGATGAAGTCCTTGCGCGACTCGCGGGTGAAGGTCACCACGGTCATGGCGTCCAGCTCGTAGCCCAGGTAGTGGCGCAGCAGCAGGATGCGCAATACCAGCGAGGTGGACTTGCCCGCCCCCGCCCCCGCCACCACGCAGGTGGACGGCGTGTCGCTGAAGATCAGCTTCCACTGCGCCGCGCTGGGCTGGGCTTCTGCGGGCAGGCGCTGGGCCACATCGGCCTTGAAGCGTTTCTTCAGCTCGGCAGTCAGTGGCAGGCGCCAGTCGTCGAACAAATTGTCGTCCTGGCCGGGCACGGCGGCGGTGTCGGGGCGCGAATCGCGAATCACCAGTACCTGGCGCCCGGCCTCGTAACCCTCTGCACGTCCCCGCTCGAAGCCTTCGCGCAGGCCCTCGACATGGCCGCTGCGCTGGCCACTGGCGTGGCCGAGGAACCACGAGTCGCGGTGTTGCGCCTGCAGGCGGGTCAGGCCACGGCCCAACAGGCGCGCAGCGAGGCGGCGAAACCAGGGCAATTGGGCGGGTGGGGTCAGTTCGGCGGGGGCCTGGGGTTGCTCGTGGGCCACGGTCACTCCGTTGCAAATCGAATCAGCGGGCATGTTCGCTTCATCTGCCAAAAATCGCCAGCGAATGCTTGCAGATCAGTGCATTAGGCGATGAACCGGAGATTTCACAACGCCTTATTCAATCGACCATGCCGATAATAATCAGCCGATATTTACGCTTATTTTCGATGGTTCATTGGCGCATCATGGCGTCATTCCACTGATTCAAGGAGCACCACCATGCTGCAACTGCGACCGTTCGAAAGCCTCGGCCACGCCAACCACGGCTGGCTCGATGCCCACCACCACTTCTCGTTCGCCGAGTACCACGACCCCGCCCGCATGCACTGGGGCAACCTGCGGGTGTGGAACGACGACCTGATCGCTGCCGGCAGCGGTTTCCCTCCGCACCCGCACCGCGACATGGAGATCATCACCTACGTGCGTGAAGGTGCCATCAGCCACCAGGACAGCCTGGGCAACAAGGGCCGAACCGAGGCCGGCGACGTGCAGGTGATGAGCGCTGGCAGCGGTATCGTGCACAGCGAGTACAACCAGGAAACGGTCGATACCCGCATCTTCCAGATCTGGATCGTGCCGGAGCGTGTGGGTGATGCACCGTCGTGGGGGACGCGGCCGTTCCCCAAAGGTGAACGTGGCGAAGGGTTCGTGACCTTGGCCAGTGGCCGGGCGGGCGATGCGGACAGCCTGCAGATTCGCACCGATGCACGCCTGGTGGCGGCGACGCTGAAGGCCGGGGAAACGGCCGAATACCGCTTTGATACCGGGCGCCGGGGTTACCTGGTGCCGGCCAAGGGGCTGGTGGAGGTCAACGGGGTGCGGGCCAAGGCCCGGGATGGCATGGCGATCGAGCGGGAGGAGGTACTGCGGGTGACTGCGGTGGAAGACAGCGAGATCGTGCTGGTCGATGTGGCTTGATTGACTGGGGCCGCTTTGCGGCCCATCGCCGGCAAGCCGGCTCCCACAGGGATCACCACAGTTTCAGAACCTGTGCAGTACCTGTGGGAGCCGGCTTGCCGGCGATGGGCTGCAAAGCAGCCCCCTTCACCAATCAATCAGGCAATCGCCGCATCCACCAGCACCTGCGCTTCCGCCACCAAGCGCTGCAGGTGCGCCTCGTCGACAAAACTCTCGGCATAGATCTTGTAGATATCCTCGGTACCCGAAGGCCGCGCGGCGAACCAGCCGTTGGCCGTCATCACCTTCAACCCCCCAATCGCCTGGCCGTTGCCCGGCGCATGGCTGAGGATCTGCACAATCGGCTCACCCGCAAGCTCGGTCGACTTGACCTGCTCTGGCGCCAGCTTGCTCAACAATGCCTTCTGCCGCGCATCGGCCTTGGCCTCGACACGGGTTGCGAACGGCTTGCCCAGCGCTTGCGTGAGGTCGTCATAGGCCTGGCTCGGGTTGCGACCGGTGCGCGCGGTCATCTCGGCCGCCAGCAACGCCGGGATCAGGCCGTCCTTGTCGGTGGCCCACACCGAACCGTCCTTGCGCAGGAACGAAGCGCCGGCGCTCTCCTCGCCGCCAAAGCCCAACGAACCGTCGAACAGGCCCTGGGCAAAGAACTTGAAGCCCACCGGCACCTCATACAGCTCACGCCCCAGACGCTCGGTCACCCGGTCGATCATGCCGCTGGACACCACGGTCTTGCCCACCGCGGCATCGCTGCGCCATTGCGGGCGGTGGCGGTACAGGTAGTCGATGGCCACGGCCAGGTAGTTGTTCGGCTGCAGCAGCCCATCGGCGGTGACGATGCCGTGGCGGTCGTGGTCCGGGTCGCAGGCGAAGGCCACGTCGAAGCGCTCGCGCAAGCCGATCAGGCCTTGCATGGCGTAGGGCGAGGACGGGTCCATGCGGATCTGGCCGTCCCAGTCGACGGTCATGAAGCGGAAGGTCGGGTCGACCTCGGTGTTGACCACTTCCAGGTTCAGTTGGTAGCGCTCGGCGATCGCCGACCAGTAGCGCACCCCTGCCCCGCCCAGCGGGTCGACGCCCAGGCGCAGGTTGGCGGCGCGAATCACATCGAAGTCGATGACGTTTTCCAGGTCGGCCACGTAGTGTTCGATGTAGTCATGGCGCTGGGTGGTCGGCGCCTGCAGCGCCTGGGCATAGTCCATGCGCTTGACCCCGGCGAGGTCCGCGGCCAGCAGTTCGTTGGCCTTGGCCTCGATCCATTTGGTCACATCGCTGTCGGCCGGGCCGCCATTGGGCGGGTTGTACTTGAAACCACCGCTTTGCGGCGGGTTGTGCGAGGGGGTGATGACGATGCCATCGGCCAGGCCCTGCGCACGACCACGGTTGTAGCAAAGGATGGCATGCGACACCGCAGGCGTCGGGGTGTACTCGTCGTCTTTCGACAGCATCACCTGCACGCCATTGGCGGCCAGCACTTCCAGCGCGCTGGCGGCGGCCGGCGCGGACAAGGCGTGGGTATCGGCACCGATGAACAGCGGGCCGTCGATGCCTTTTTCCTGACGGTACAGGCAGATCGCCTGGGTGATCGCCAGCACGTGGCTTTCGTTGAAGCTCAGATCAAACGAACTGCCCCGGTGTCCCGAGGTGCCGAAGGCCACGCGCTGGGCCGCCACGGCGGCGTCAGGGCGGCCGGTGTAGTAAGCGGTGAGCAGGCGGGGGATATCGACCAGCACGCTGGCCGGAGCCGGCTTGCCTGCCAAAGGACTGAGCGTCATGCAGAAACCTCGAGTTCAACGGATGTTGGGGTTGGAACACGCAGTGTACTGGGAGTTGCAATGCCGCGCGACGGCCCGTCGGGATTATTCGCTGGCCGTTCGCCACCAGCTGGGAAACATCTGCTGCACCCGCGTTTCGGCGAAGCGCTGATCGATCAGCACCAGCACGCCACGGTCCTGGTCGCCGCGTATGACGCGGCCTGCCGCCTGGATGACCTTGCGCACGCCCGGGTACAGGTAGGCATAGTCGAACCCCGCGCCAAACTGGCGGCCCAGGCGTTGCTTGAACTGCTCGTTGACCGGGTTGACCTGGGGGAGCCCGAGGGTGGCGACGAAGGCCCCGATCAAGCGCGTGCCGGGCAGGTCCACGCCTTCGCCGAAGGCGCCACCGAGCACGGCAAAACCAACCCCCTGTCCATCGGCCACGAAGCGATCGAGAAACGCCTGGCGTGCCGCTTCATCCATGCCAGGTGCCTGGGCCCACAACGGGATCGCGGGATGCTGTTCGGCCAGCAGGCTGGCCACCTGCTGCAGGTATTCGAAGCTGCTGAAGAACGCCAGGTAGTTGCCCGGCTGGCGCTGGTACTGTTCGGCAATCAGCGCCACGATCGGCGCCAGCGATGCCTGGCGTTCGCCGTAGCGGGTCGACACCTGGCTGGCGATGCGCACTTCGAGCTGCTCGGCACGAAACGGCGCGGCCACTTCCAGCCAGGCGGTATCGGCCGGCATGCCCAAGAGGTCGGTATAGAAATGCCGTGGGCTGAGGGTGGCGGAAAACAGCGTCACGCTGCGCGCGGCCTGCATGCGCGGGCCAAGCAGGCGAGCCGGGTTGACGTTGCGCAGGCAGAGGCTGGCGAGCTTGCGCTTGCGCGGGCCCTCGCGCAGGGTGATGTCGAACAGGAAATGCTCATCGAACAGCTCGGCGACCCGGCTGAACTGCAGGGCCTGGTAGAAGAACTGCAGCACTTGTGGGTCCAGCTCGGCGGGCTGCTGGTTCAGGCGTTCCTGGATCAGCCCGATGCACTGCTGCAACGCGCGCAGAAAATCATCGGGCAATCGCTCGCTGGCCTGGTAAGGCGCCCGCTGCGCCTTGTACAGGGCATTCCACTGCCGGTTCAGCCGGTCCAGCGCGCTGGTCAGACCTTGCGGCTTGCTCTGGCGCAACGCGAGCAACTGGCCCTGGTCAAGGCTGGCGCTGTACATGCCACGGCCGCGCTCGACCAGGTTGTGCGCCTCGTCCACCAGCGCCGCGACGCGCCACTGGTTGGCCTGGGCCAGGCTGAAGAGCAAGGCGTGGGCGTCGAAGTAGTAGTTGTAGTCGGCCACCAGCACATCTACCCAGCGGGCCATCTCCTGGCCGAGGTAGTACGGGCAGACCTGGTGCGCAAGGGCCACCTCACGCAGGTTGTCGCGGTCCAGCAACGGGCGCTGCGCCGCGGCCTCGCGTGCGGCCGGCAGGCGGTCGTAGAAACCCTGGGCCAATGGGCAGGACTCGCCGTGGCAGGCCTTGTCGGGGTGCTCGCAGGCTTTGTCCCGGGCGATCAGTTCCAGGGTGCGCAAGGCGGGTTGCGGGGCAGCCTCGGTCATCTGCCGAAGGGCATCCAGCGCCAGCGCCCGGCCCGGGGTCTTGGCCGTCAGGAAAAACAGCTTGTCGAGCTGTTGCGGGACCATGGCCTTGAGCAGCGGAAACAGCGTGCCCAGGGTCTTGCCGATGCCCGTGCTGGCCTGGGCCATCAGGCAGCGCCCGGTGCTCACCGCCTTGTACAGGGTCTCGGCCAGCTGGCGCTGGCCCTGGCGGAACTGCGGGTAGGGAAACGCCAGCGCCTGGAGCCCCTGGTCACGCTCGGCCAGGCGGCGCTCCTGGCCTTGGGCCCAGGCCAGGAAGCGCTGGCACTGGGTTTCGAAGAAGGTGCGCAAGGTATCGGCACTGTAGTGTTCGCTGATCAGCGTCTGGCCGTCGTTGTCGACGTCCAGGTACACCAGCGCCACCTCGATGGCGGGCAACTGCCGCGCCTGGCACATGAGCCAGGCATAGACCTTGGCCTGGGCCCAGTGCAACTGACGATGGTTGGCCGGCTGGCGCGTCAGGTCGCCGCGGTAGGTCTTGATCTCCTCCAGGCGGTTGGCGACAGGGTCGTAGCCGTCGGCACGGCCGCGCACCTGCAAGCCTTGGTAATGGCCTTCGAGGGGGACTTCCGCCTCATAGCCGGCAGCACGCCTGGCCACCACCCGACGGTGGCCTTCGATGCCCTCCTGGGCCGTGGGCGATGGGGTAAAGCGCAGGTCAAGGTCACCCACCTTGGCACTGAACTCGCACAGGGCGCGCACTGCCACCCTGTAGCTCACGCCGGCTCACTCCAGCGCACATGACAAACCGCCACCGGCAAGCCGTGTTCGGCGCAGAACGCCAGCCAGCGCAACTGGTTATCCTGCAGGCGATCACCCGGGCCCTTGACCTCGACCATGCGGTACTCGCCCTGCTCGGGCCAGAACTGGATCAGGTCGGGCATGCCGGCGCGGTTGTTGCGGATGTCCTGCAGCAGGCGCAGGAAACACTGCTTGAGGTGCGCGGGCGGCAGGCAGGCCAACGCCTGTTCGAGCAAGGCCTGGTCGAGCATCTGCCAGAACACGAACGGCGATTGCAGGCCGTACTTGGCGGCAAAGCAATCGAGAATGGCCTGGCGATGCGTGCCATCGTCGAGCCGCCCCAGGCAGGCATCAAACAGCGCTGCACGGCGCAGCTGGAAATCGCTGTCGTGCAAGTCCTGGGGCGCGGCCTGGAACGGATTGAAGAATGCGCCAGGGACCGGCGCGAAAATCGCATCCCAACACAACAGGCCGAACAGGCTGTTGAGCAGCGTGTTTTCCACGTAGTGCACCTGCCCGCCGGCCTGCGTCAGGTTTTGCCGCACCGCCTCCTCGACACCCAGCGCAGCGAGCTCGCGCGGCAGATCCAGCTCGATCAGCTGCGGTGCCAGGGTGCGGCGGCGCGGTTGCGCTGGCCCGCCGAGCTTGCGCGCCAGCCGCGGCAACATGCGCTCCAGCGCCTGCACTTCCAGCGCGTTGGCGGGTGCAGCGGCCAGTTGCAGGGCCAATTCATGGGCTTCTGGCCAGCGCTCGCTGCGTTCGAGCACTCGCACCTGGCGAATGCGCGCTTGTGCATGGCTGCTGCGGGCATACACCGACAGCGCCTGGTCCCAGTCGCCCAGCCGCTCGCACTGCTGACCCAGGGCAAACAACAGGCGCCCGTGGCGCCGGGCCAGCCACGGGTTGTCGCTGCGCCACGGAGCCAGGTCATCGAGGATCGTCGCAGGTGCCTCACCTTGTTCCAGGCGCTCGGCACAGTGGTGCAAAGCCATCGCCAGGTCGACCTCACTGCGTTGCTGCAGGGCGCGTGAGCCGGGGCTGAACGGCACTTGCTCGAAGCGCAGCAGGCCCAGGTCGGTGAGCACGAAGTCCGACCAGTCCTGATACAGGTTGCCAAAGAACAGCAAGCGCATGCGGTCGCACAGCGGCTGCAGGCACCACTGAAGAATGCACACCGGCGCATCGGCATACCATTGCGACAGCGGCCTGGGCGCCAGTGCCAGGGCTTGCAGCTGGTCGAACAGGTCGCGCTTGGCGGCGCGAGGCCGGCTCAGTTGCTGGGCGAAACACTGGGCCAGCTCGTCCTTGCGCAGCAACGCGAACAACTGCTCAAGGCTCAACTGCTCGGGCTCGCGTACCCAGCCCAACGCCTGCAGTGGCTGCAGGGCGCGCACGGTATCGCCGATCTCGGCATAGTCGAGCCGGTCGCTGCGAAACAGCTCGCCCTTGCGCATCACCATGCGCACCATCAGCGCCTGGGCCGGTTGCTCCAGGGCCGTGAAGGCCTGAAGGAACGCCAGCTCCTGGGCGTCGAGCAGGTCGGCATAGCGGTGTTCGACCCACTGCAACACCTGGCGAAAGTTATGCAGGTAGTACAGCGGGTCATCGACGGAATGGGCAATCACAAGGCACGGTCGGTCAGCAGGCATGGATACTGTTTATACATACAGATAACACGCACTGGCAAGCACCATGGATCGCCTTGCCTGAGGCCCGGCACCCTGCCGACGAATGGCGCTCGCTCACACGTCGTCATCCGCCTGCCGACCGCCGGGCTGCGCCAGCGTTTCGCCCAACTTGCAGACCGCCTCGCGCAGCGCGTCGGCCCCCTCCCCCGTCCAGGTCAGCAGCAGGTGGTGTTGATAGCGCCCCTGCGCGCTGAACTGCGCGCCCGCCAGTGCTGGCAAGACGGTGCCAGCCATCGCCGTCGCCACGCGATCCACCGATACCGGCTCCAGCAGACGCACCCACACGGCATGCCCACCCTCGGGCACGGCAAACTCCAGTTGCCCGCCCAGGTGCGCCTGCAGTTGATGACAGAGCTGTCGCATGCGCCGGGCCAGGACCGCACGCTGGCGGTTCAGGTGTTCGTCTATCTCCCCCTTGGCGAACATCTGCGCCAGGGCCTGTTGGCGCAGCGGCGGCAACTGATACGCACGCCGGGCAAACGCTTCGCCCATGGCCGGATGCCGGCCAAGCACATAGGCGTAGGGTGCCTCGGCCCCGACCGTCGCTTCCAGGGAGCCCAGCACCAGCAGCCAGCGTTGATCGACCCAGTCACGCAGATGCGTGCCGGGTGACGGGGTGAACCGGCGTTCGCTGTCCAGATCATTCTCAAGCAACCACACCGGATGCCGTGCCAGCAGTTGGGCGAGCTGTTGCTGATCGTGCGGCGAGATCATTCGCCCGCCGGGAAGCCCCAGGCATGACGGCATGATCAACATCCGCACCGTGCCTTGCCCGAGCAGCCGTGCCAGGCTGCCCAGGTCGAAGCCGCCATGATGATCCAGCGGCACTTCCAGCACCTGCAAGCCAAAGCGCTGCAAGACCTGCAGCAAACGCCAGCAACAGGGTCACGCCACCAGGACCGTGCTCCCCTGCAGCGCCAAGGCTCCCAGCAGGGTTTCCAGCAATGCCTGTACGTCGGGGCCCAGGTGCACATGCTCCGGCTTCCAGGGTCGGCTGCCCGTGCGGGTATAGCGGGCAGCCAACGCCTCCCGCAGGCGCGCGCCAGCACTGCACGGCGACACGGCGTGCGCTTGCGCTCGCTGGCGCGCCAAACGCCGCTCGTGGGCGAACAGCGAACCTTCGAGGCTCGGCTGCACCGGCTCGGGGCAGCGGCGCAAGCGATTTGCGCCCCCATTGACGCGGGGCTGCACGAAGTAGCCGGATTTCGCCACCGAACGCACACGCCCTTCATTTTCCAGCAGGCCATAGGCCGCCTGCACGGTAGCCAGCGACACCCGCAGATGCCGGGCCAAGGCACGCAACGAGGGCAGGCGCTGCTCCCCACCCCGCTCGGCCTGGTCGATCAACGCTTGCAGATAGCGATAGACCTTGTGATAGGCGAACTCTCGCCCCATCAGGATGACGCCTCGCGATCCACCGGGCGGGGCAGCAAGCGCAGGTGCACATCGCGCCGCGCCAGCGCCGCCAACAGACGCCGAGTAACGTGCTGCAGGTGCCCGGCATAGACAACCCGCAAATGCCGAAGCGAAAGACCGCTGGTATTGACCAGCCAGTTCTTGACCGCGTCAGGGCAGGATTTGCCTTGCAAGGCACGGTGCAGATAAGGCAAGGCCACCAGCATGTCGGGGTGGCGACACTGCAGAAAGTGCTCCAACCCCCGCCCCTGTTCGGCGAAAGGGCCATACAGCATGCAGATGAGCTGGGCCTGGTCGACGCCATGAACCTGGGTGAGGCGCGCGGGCTGTGGCCTTTGCGCACTGCCCGAGGCCCGCTGGCCAACCAGCCGCAACGGCTCCCGTGGCCGGGCCGGCGCCAGGCAGCGCGCGCGCAGTTCCTGCAGCTGCGCCACTGCCAGTGGGTCGAGGTAGGCCGCCAGCGGCATGGCGTCCTGCGACGGCGCGAAAGGCTGATCCATCATGCGATCGAGCGCCCCCTCAGACAGCAGCTGGGGCAACAGATCATCAATGGCCAGCAGCCGCATCGGCGCTTGTGCAAGCGGCTCATGGCTTGGCATTTCCGGCTCGCCTACCGGTAGCCCGGCAAGCCCATGCAACTGACGCAGTCGCTCGGCCAGGCTCGCCAGGCAGGGCGTCGCGGCAAGCTGGCCGGTGTCCCCCGCAAGGCGCAAGCCCCTGCGGGCCCAGGCCAGGTAACGGCGCCGCTTGCCCACGGGCATGGCGGTCACCAGCGCATCTGCGCAAGGCGGGTCTTCGCCGGTCAGTCCCACGGCAGCGGCCAGTTCCAGGTGCATGCGGCTACCCAGCAGCGCTTCGGGCCGCGAGTCGATCAGATGACCGAACAGCAACATCGCATCGCGTGCCAATGCCCAAGGCTCACAGGCCCTGGGCTGGCGGTCGAAGGGCACCACCCTCCCCGCCGTGACCATCTGCAGGTGAACGCGCGGATCGTCATGCATGAACAGGGCATCGAAACAGCGCTGATGCTGCTCCAGCAGCGCGCGTCCGGTCGCCGGCAGGCCCACCACCCGCACCTCCAGCTGGAAGGTCAACGGTGCGCGCAGGGCGATGCTCAACTGCGCGGCACGCAGGATGGCCAGCAGACGGGCGCTGCGGTTATCGGCGCCCTGCACCACGAGCAGTTTGAAATCGCCGATGTATTCCGGCCCTCCGGACGTCACCAGCAAACGCTGGATAAGCAACTGCAATGAGGCACGCTGGGGTTGGGTCATATGGCCCAACAAACGTTCTAGAACTTGTTGGTAGATATAGTGCATAGCCTGATCGTGAATATGGCTCACGGGTCACCTCACCGCTTCAGTCACGCGTCGCACAGGAGATGTTTTGAATCAATAACTGCGCGACGAAATCAATAGGAGAAAATTCCTATTTATATTTAGGAAAAACTGAAGTAGCGAAACACTGTCGCCAAGCCATAGAGAAAAAAGATCCCCTTCGCGCACCAGCTGCCTGGCGCCCTAGCCCGGCGTGGGGCCACCCCTTCTCCATCGCACGCTCCTTGCGTCAAGTATCACTGCGCCATTATCAAGCGTTGCTGAATGAATAAAAGATACAGATGCCGGTAAAAAAACCATGCAGTCAGCAGACAAATACCCCTGCAATCAATTACTCATCGAGTAAAACCGAAAGCAATTTCAGGAAAGTGGAAGCGACAGACATATTTAACGCGGAAAGCACACAGGAAAATTGAAGTTGATTTGTAGGAAATTTCTTTTTATGCAGACAGAAAAAACCCGGGCTTAGCCCGGGTCCATTTCGTTGCCACAGCCCTCTCAGGGCTGTCCCATGTCCAGCACCACCCGCCCACCACACGGACACTCATCCATGCACTGATGGGCCTCGACCACCTGACTGAACGGAAACACCTTGATGATCTGCGGTGTCAGCAGTTGGTCGGCGGTGAACTGGTTGATGTCGCGCAAGGCACGCTGCAAGGCCACCTGATCCTGGCTGATGCCCAGCTCCGGCTTGCCGGTGAAGTTGCCGATGCAGTGCACGTGGAACTGGATGTTCTTCTGGAACGCCGCACAGGCCGGGAACGGTGTCTGGTTGCCCCCTTGCAGGCCATACAGCACCAGGCTGCCACGCGGCGCCAGCACATCGCCGAGCAGCGACATCTGTGGCCCGCCCATGCCATCGAGGACCATGTCCACGCCACGCCCGTTGGTGTACTTGCCGACCTGCATCAGCAGGTCCTGCTCTTCGGTGACGATCACCTTGTCGGCCCCCAGCCCCAGCAGGTATTCGCGCTGCTCGGGTTCCTTGGTGGCGGCGAACACCGTGAGCCCAAGCGCCTTGCCCAGTTGCACGAATGCAGGGCCCGCGCAATGGCTGGCGTCGGTCACCAGGGCGGTCTGCCCGGCCTTGGCCCGGGCCAGGTCGACGTAGGCGAAGTAGGCGATGAGCAAGGGCGTGTAGTGCACGCTGGCTTCGATCGGCGTGAGCACGTCCGGGTAACGGGTAATGGCGGTGCGCGGCAGCACGATGACATCGCCATACACCGGATGCTCGTTGGCACTGGCGGCCGGGAAGCTGGCCACCCGGTCACCGACCGCGATATCGTCGACACCCTCGCCGACCGCCGTCACCACGCCCGCCATCTCACTGCCGATCCCGGCCGGCAGGCGGGCCTGGGACGGTGCCAGGTTCTGCCGCCAGAGCACGTCGTACCAGCTCACGCCAATCGCCTCGACGCGGATCTGCACCTCGCCAACGGCAGGTGATGGTTCGGCCTGCTCCTCGCAACGGAGCACGTCGGCAGCGCCGAACTTGTGGAAACGGATCATGCGGGACATCGCATACCTCGCCTGTGTGAACCTCGTATTACCACGAACTTTATCCGGGCTTTAGCCGTTAGACCATCAGTGGCGGTTAATAGTCGACATGCCTGTCATCGATTGGGCACCTGGCTTTCCTGTGCATTGGCACCCGGAAATCGGTGCAGGGTAACAGCCTTTGGCCTTAAGATTCACCCCTGCCCCATTTATGGCGAAGCGCACCGATGAATCGAAACGACCTGCGTCGCGTAGACCTCAACTTGCTGATCGTGTTCGAAACCCTGATGCATGAGCGTAGCGTGACCCGTGCCGCCGAGAAGCTGTTCCTCGGCCAGCCGGCGATCAGCGCGGCCCTGTCGCGCCTGCGCAACCTGTTCGACGACCCGTTGTTCGTGCGCACCGGCCGCAGCATGGAGCCCTCGGCGCGCGCCAACGAGATCTTCGCCCTGCTCTCCCCGGCGCTGGACTCGATTTCCACCGCCGTCAGTCGCGCCGCCGAGTTCGACCCGGCCACCAGCAACGCCGTGTTCCGTATCGGCCTGTCGGACGACGCCGAATTCGCCCTGCTGCCGCAACTGCTCAAGCGCATTCGCGCCGAGGCGCCGGGCATCGTGCTGGTGGTACGCCGGGTCAACTACCTGCTGATGCCGACCTTGCTGGCCTCGGGCGAAATCTCCGTGGGTGTGAGCTACACCAACGAACTGCCGGCCAACGCCAAGCGCAAGGTACTGCGCCGCAGCATGCCCAAGCTGCTGCGCGCCGACAGCGTGCCGGGCAGCATCAGCCTGGACGATTTCTGCGCCCGGCCGCATGCACTGGTGTCGTTCGCCGGCGACCTGTCCGGGTTCATCGACGAAGCGCTGGAGGAAATCGGCCGCAAGCGCCACGTGGTGCTGGCCGTGCCGCAGTTCAATGGCCTGGGGAGCTTGCTGGCGGGGACAGACATTGTCGCCACGGTGCCGGACTACACGGCGGATGCGCTGACTGCCGCTGGAGGGTTGCGCGCCGAGGACCTGCCGATCGAGGTGCGCAGTTTCGAGCTGCACATGGCTTGGCGGGGGGCGCAGGACAATGACCCGGCGGAGCGGTGGTTGCGGTCGCGGATACAGATGTTCTTCGGCAGCGATGAAAACATGTAGAAGCAAAACCTGGGAACTCCTATCGGCGCGGTCGTCCTGCTGCTGAGCCTTCCGTCGCTCAGCGGGCACCCTCTCGCGGGCGGCAGGCCGAACAGAGGGTGAACAACCTAAAAAGGAGTTCCACCATGACACCCGCAAAACCCTCTACGTTACTGCTCGCACTGTGCCTGGGCTTCGCTGCCCCCCTTGCATTGGCCGCCACAGACCTGAACGATCAGCGCGCCCCGGGCATGCAACCGCACGTCAATGGACAAATGAACGGCCAAGGCGATGCGACTGGCTCAGGAACACCCGGCGATGGCATGGGTACGGGTGATGGCGGTACTGATGACAATGGGACGGACAACACCGGAGGTGACGGTACCAACAGTGGCTCGGGAACCGGCAGTAATGGCGCTGGTGGTAGCGACACAGGCTCGGGCAGTGGTAGCAGTGGCTCAGCCGGTAGTGGATCAGGCGCAGGTTCCGGCAGCTAGCTGAAATGGCAGGCCCTGCAGAAGCGGGGGTGCACTCAACGCCAATGCGTCATCAACGCGCCTCGGGTGCCGCAGACCGGGTCTTGCGCAGGGCACGGCACCTTGGCGATGCGCGCCAGCGCGCACGGGTGCGCGGCGCTGTCGGGCCGCTGAATGTCGTAGTCTTCCTGCCCTTGAGGATAGGCACCGACCACCAGGAAGTCATCGCTGCACTCGATGCAGCGATGGCCCGTGCCCGCCGGCAGCACCAGGACATCGCCCCGTTTCACGCTCATGCTCTGCCCGGCCTCCCCGCCAAGCGTCAATCGGGCCCGCCCGCAAGCAATGCCCAGCGCCTCATGGGCGTTCGGGTGAAAGTGGTGATAATCGAAGATTCCGTCACGCCAGAGCGGGGTCCATTGGTGAGCCGCAAACAAGGCTTCGAAGGCGCTGGCATCATCCCCTGACGGATCAAGCTTCAGCCGGTAGAGCAGTACGGGAAAACGGCTGTTCGGCGTCGCGCCGTCGTCTTCGAAATACAAAGCCTGCACGCTGGCATCCGCTGTGTTCACGAGCGTCATGATGCACATCCTGATCAGTCATCGGTTCACTTTCGAACCCGCCGGCTGCTGCCAGGTTCCTGCCGGCAGACCGGTGTATCTGACCTGACCGGCCAACATTACGCGGTGGAAACCTCTATCTCGGACAGTCCAAGCAAATCGGCTTGAGCCATGATTTCGCTCGGCGATGCATCAGCAGCAGGAAGAACAAGGCCGTTTTCACTATCCCCAAAGTGCAACACGAGCAGGTGCATTGCAGCCTCGTGACGACCGAGTTGGTCTTGCTCCAACGCCAGCCGGTAACTTTTCGGTTCTTCAGCCAAGCGATATTCAATGTTGAAAGTTGCCATGCTCACCTCAAGATGTACGAGACTACCAAACCTGACCACAAGGCCAACAATCTGTTCCTGTGAGGATGGGCTGCTGTGTGAATACCTGGTCATGCTGGCTACTGGACGAGTTGCTGATCGAAGCGGACAAGCGACGAGAGATCCCTCGAAAGTAACGCAGCTGCCGTGGGCTTGAGCATGGTCGGGCTCAACTGCCCCCACGCTACCCACCTGCAGGCCTCGATTCGCTTTCCAGGAACCACCCGGCAGCCATCAGGGATATCAGTGGAAAAAAGATGGTGGAGGATTTTCCCCACCTGGACAGTGCCAGCAATGTGCAGACTGGAACAATGCAGTGACAACTCGCTCCAGAGCTCTCGCGCGGCTGCAACGATTGGCGCTTCACCTGCTGCTAGTGCCCCACTTGGAAACTTCCATTTGCCGCCCTTTCTGCGCACAAGCAGAACCTTGTCGTTCTGGGTGCAGATAATGGTGGCCTTGGCTCTGACTGGGCGATGCTTGGCTACGCTCATGACAAATCGCACCTCAAGAACGCGCGACATCCTGAACGCTGATGTGACCTTCCATACCATTGATGACCTGACGGATTGAAGCTCGGTTCCGAGCCCCCTCTCGACGGATCGAATTCGCTTATGTCGATTGGGTGACATGACGACGTTGGGCGCAGCCCAGATCAACACCTGGCCAATCAAGAACATCACTCTCTTGGGGTGCCCATCCCTTCATCAACGTTTTCTTGCTTCTTGCCATCCTCATCGTCTTCCAGATCGTCATCCATGAGCGGATCGTTTTCCACAGGATCGGACGGTGTGGGGTCATCGGGATTCAAGCCACCTTGCTTTCTCGGATCGGTGCTCATGGCTGCATACCTCGGAAGAAATGCGTGATACCGCACCTTTTTGGATGATCCGCTGAAATCCTCGTTCAACTGGAGTTGCTGCCGTCGGTCGCGCTATCTCCCCGATTCGGCACTCGGAGATGGAGGCGAACCGCTGAGCATCGCGCAGGAACTTTGCCTGCCGGTGCCGGCCCCTATTTGAGGTCTATCGGTAAAAGGAGATAAACAATGAGTGCACAACTGAACGGCAAACGCGTGGCCTTTCTGGTCACCGATGGCTTCGAGCAGGTGGAGCTGACCGGCCCGCGTGAAGCGCTGGAAAACAGTGGCGCTGTAGTCGATATCCTGGGCGAGAAAGAAGGCAAGGTACGCGGCTGGAACCATGACAAACCCGCCGACGAGTTCGAAGTGGATGCATCGTTCGAGGATGCCCACCTCGACCTTTACGACGCCCTGGTGCTGCCCGGCGGCGTGCAGAACTCCGACACGATCCGCTTGAACACCGGTGCGCAAAAGCTGGTAAAGAGCCATGACGCGGCTGGCAAGCCGCTGGCCGTCATCTGCCACGGTGCCTGGTTGCTGGTGTCGAGTGGCTTGGTCAAAGGCAAGCGGATGACCAGCTACAAGACATTGCAGGACGACATTCGCAATGCGGGTGGCCTGTGGGTGGATGAGCAGGTGGTGGTGGACGGCAACCTGATCACCAGCCGCCAGCCGGACGATATTCCGGCCTTCAACGAGCAGTTGATCAAGGCGCTGGCAGGCTGAGCTCAGCGCTTCTGCGTCGCGCCCTCCGGTCGTGCTTCAGGGCGTCCCGAGGGCGCGGGTCACGCCAGCTGGATATAAACCGAGTAGGTGCCTAGCAAGACCCAGAAGCCGAGAAAAATCCAAGGCGTGCGCAGGGAAAACAGCAGCGATTTGCGGTGCCCCGCCCGAGAGGTTTCCGCTTCGCAGAACAACGGCGATTCGTCATACGCCAATCCCATCATGGGCTCACCGCGCAGCAAGTGGCTTTGCTTGAGCTGCCAATGCTCGATGATCCGAAAGGCCGCGCGGATACCTGGCCAGGCGTTCAGCGAACTCAGCACGCCGAGCAGTGCGAGAAACGCCGGCACCATCAACGTGAACATCTCGCCCCAGCCCTGGTTCAGGTTGCCCATCGACGACACGAACGCGATCACCAGGAATGACTGAGCCGCGAGATAGGCATCGGTTCGGTTGGCCAGGATGGTGGTCTCGTACTGTATTTCGCGTCGATAGAAATCCAGGCGCTCTTTTGGGGTACCGAACATCCTCGCGTTCTGCTGATCGATCTCATGTTCGGGGGTGGTGGGTGTGATGATTCGCGGCACTTGGACGCTCCAGTTGAATGTCGAGCCTTACACAGAAAGCGCGAGACGCGGTCAGCGGTAGAGCTGACCAACCCTCGAGAATTCAATGCAAATGGGGAGCCCAGCTCCATTCCCTACAGTGATATCAACGCGGGTAATAAAGTTCAGGGCAAACACAAAGCGAACCTGCGCTAAACCGGTGAACCATTTACATCGCCGATACGTCCACCGCAAAAGGACAACGAGTCGACACCAAGATGGCAAGTGATCCGGTACTGGCCGTGCTCGGCTATCTCAAAGACCACCACCTGGTACTCACGACTGCCGAGTCCTGTACAGCAGGCTGCATGGTCGCTTTGCTGGCGGCCTTCCCGGGTACGGGCGAGGTACTGGAAAGCGGCTATGTCGTGTATTCGCCCTCCGCCAAGAAACGTCTGCTAGGGGTAAGCCCGGAAACCATCGAACGGTACGGGCTGACCAGCGAGCCAGTCGCCTGGGAGATGGCCCTAGGGGCATTGAAGGACAGCGATGCCAACGTCGTGATTGCAACGACCGGTGTAGCCGGGCCAAGCCCGGCATCCGGGGTTTTACCCGGCACGCTGTGCTTTGCGTGGGCATTTGCCGGCGAGCCGATTGCCGTGTTTACCCGTACCCAGCGATTTTCTGGAGAGCGAGCGCAAGTCATGCACGACGGCGCCGTCTATGGACTGACCCGACTGATCCATTATCACGAGCGCTGGCTGCAGGGGGAGCGCGCCTGAGGGGTATATTCCAGGCCCTTGGCGCGACTGCTGGACGGCCATGCAACGCTGGTCGTCGAAAATGCACGCTTTCTGCACCAACCGCGTGCATCGAGTCATCTTCAGTGGAGCAGCCGCAGAGCATAAAAACTCGATTTGAAACGTTGAACGGCACAGGCATATCCCACCGCCCGCGCACGCCTTACAGCTGACAATCACCCTCTCAGCCCCCCACTTCTCTGTTCTCCCGATTGTTCCCTACACTGGTTACACAGTCGACGGCAAAGAGCCGGGTGCATGAAACGCATAATCATCGCCGACGAGCAGCCACTGATCCGACATTCGATCCGGACGATTCTGGAAGCGGCCCACCATCAGGTGATAGCCGAGTGCGCTGAGGGTCCTGCGGCGCTGCAACACACCCTTGAGCTGCGCCCTGACTTGCTGATTCTGGAGCTGGCCCTGCCGCGCCTGGGTGGCCTGGAAGTGCTCCGACGCTTGCAACAGGCCGACAGCACGGCACGTACGCTGGTACTGACGGCACAGAACACCGAGCACTTTGCCGGGTTAAGCCTGCAGGCGGGAGCATCGGGTTTCGTTGGCAAGCACGAGTCGATGAGTGAATTGCTCACGGCCGTTGCCTGCGTGCTGAGCGGCCGCAGCTATTTCCCCAGCCAGGCGTTGAGCCGTGTGTTCAGAAGTGGCGCAGGCGATGAGTCGATGCAGTTGAAAAGCCTGTCGCACCGGGAAATGACCGTACTGCGCTACCTGGCCAGCGGCAGCAGTAACAAGCGCATTGCCCATGAACTGGCGATCAGCGTGAGCACTGTCAGCACGTACAAGACGCGCCTGTTGGAGAAGCTCAACGTAAGCTCGCTGGCCGAATTGCTGGACCTCGCCTGGCGCAACCAGTTGCTTGATCAGGTCCCCATGGCCCTGCCGCAGCTTAGCAATGACGTCGAGGTCCCCCTGACCGAGCAATTCCACGCCAAGTTCGACGACCTGCAATTGGCAATCAGCCTGCGCAACGAGGATGGCGAGTTGCTGGCCGCCAACCGCGCGTTCTTCGAGTTCTACGAAGTCAACGAAGCTGAGCAGTTGGGCCGGCGTTTCACCGACAGCGAGAGCCTGAAGCCGGAACAGGCGTTGCAACTGCATCAGATGTATCGCCAGGCCTACATGGACGCTAAGCCCTACTTCAGCCACATCGTACTCAGTGGCCCACGTCCGCGGTCGATCCTGCATTGGGGGGCCCCCTACCATGATCAGTCCGGCGCGCGACTGGGCATGATCTGTACCGGAGTGGATATCACTCGGAACGAGCAACAAATGCTGGAGCTCAAGCAAGCCAAACACAAGCTCGAAGCCTTGCAACATCAGCACCGGCAGTTTCTGTTCGAGGTCGGCCAGCGCAGCCTTGCAGCCTATGATTCGCTGAGCCGCGACCTGCAGCAAGCCATGCTGCTTTCGCCCGACAATCCGGCGCTGAGCACTGCCCAGCGCACCCATGCGCAGTTGCATGACCAGCTTCGAGCCTTGCTTGATCTGGCCCGCCTGGAGAATGGCGAACGTCTACTATCAGCCCAGCCCGTCAAGCTTGCGCACCTCACCTTGCAAATTTGCCAGGCATTGGTCACCGAAGCGGGAATCGGTGACTTGCAAGTGGAAACCGGCGACCTCGACACCGAAGCCTGGATCGATGCCGGGCGTTACCGGCAATTGCTGTGGGTGATGTTGAGGCATGCGTCCCGGTGCGGTGCTACGCGCATGACCCTCAGTGCCCAGCAGCAAATCCTCCCCCAGGGCCAGCTCGATTGGACCGTGAGTCTTCATACGACTGAAAAGCTGCCGGGCGATGCCCTGCCATCAGGGCCGGAGGACACGCTATGCCAGCGGTTGGCGCGTCTGATGGGTGGCCGGTTCGAGCTGAGCAGTCAGCCGCACATGCTCGCGCTGCTGAAGCTGCGGCTTGATCAGTCCTTTGCCTAGTCAGCCACAGTCACCCTGTATTTGTAGTGTTTTAACTACACGACTTACGTGATCCAACGATTCTTCCTCACCCTCCCCAAGGGCGAACATGAGCCATCCGACCTTACCCAGGGTCACTCATCCTCGCCATGCCGCAGAGCGGCGCCGGGCCACAGGGCCCGAGGGGTTTCACCATGAACAAGTATTTTCGTGTGATCTGGAGCAAGACCCGCCGTAGCTGGGTCGTCGCCTGCGAATTTGCCCGCAGCATTGGCAAGCCCGGACGCATGGCACGTGCCTTGGGCACTTCGCTGGGCCTGGGCCTGGCAATCTTCGGAGATCCGGCCGCAGCGGTTGCCGCCGCGCTGGAAGAGGAAGAAGACAAGAACCTCACGTGGATCACGCAGGTGCGCAGCCCGGTGACCCGCTACAGCGTCCAGCCGGGCTTGCTCGCCGCAGGATATGCGGCTTATGAGGCCGGTGGCGGCACCGCGAGTGGCGCCTCCAGCGTGGCGATCGGTCCGAGTGCAAGGGTCGATGCCGGCGCCAACGACGCCGTTGCCATCGGCAACAACGCCCGGGTCATCGGCAACAGCTACAGGAGCATCGCGATCGGCTATGACGCCGTGGTTGATTCCGCCCCTACTGGCTTGGGGCATCAGTCCAGCAGCAGTATCGCATTCGGCGACCGCAGTCGGGTCGGCATGAATTCCTGGGACAGTGTCGCGATCGGCTACGGTGCACAAGTGTCGGACAACGCCGACTTCGCTGTCACCCTCGGCTCCTACGCCACGGTGGACAGCAACGCCACCTACGCAATGGCGCTCGGCCAACGGGCAACTGCCAGTCATGTCAACAGTGTCGCCCTGGGCGCCAACAGTCGCACAGACCGAAACAACAGCGTCGCGGTGGGTGGCCGGCAGATCACCAACGTGAGTGCAGGCACCCAGATCAATGACGCGGTCAACCTGGGCCAGCTCAATCAAACCAACCAAAGCGTGACCAACCTGACGGGCACCGTCAGTACGTTGAACGGCAGCATGACCACACTCGCCGGCAATGCCTTACTGTGGGATGCCGGTAGCGGTACCTATAAAGCCTCGCGCGCAGGCGTACCCAGCAAGCTTACCGGCGTGGCTGCCGGCACGGCGGCCACCGATGCCGTCAACAAAGGTCAGCTCGATGACCTGGCTGGCACCGTCGACGGCCTCGACAATAGCGGTACCCGGTACTTCAAAGCCAACTCCAGCGGTAGCCAGGCCAGTGCCACCGGTGTCGACGCTATCGCCATTGGCCAAGCGGCCTCGGCTACCAGCATCGACAGCCTCGCTGCGGGCGTCAATGCAAAGGCCCTAGGCTCGCGCAGCACCGCTTTAGGCGCAAGCGCTGCGGCAAGCGGCACCCGTGGTACGGCCGTGGGTCATGCTGCCAGCGCCACTGGCGACTATGGCACTGCGCTCGGCGCCCTGGCGAGAAGCAGTGCAACGGCCGCCAACGGCGTAGCCCTGGGCTTCAACGCATCGGTGTCCAGAAGCAATAGCGTGGCGCTGGGCGCAAACAGCACCACTGACCGGGCGGACAGCGTGTCGGTGGGTCACGCGACACTCAAGCGGCAAATCACCCATGTGGCCGCCGGTACCCAGGACACTGACGCGGTCAACCTGCTCCAGCTCAAGCAAACCAACCAGTCCGTGGCCGACCTGACCGACAACGCCCTGGCCTGGGATGCCAGCCTGGGCGCTTACAATGCCAAGCGCAGCGGGATCGCGAGCAAGATCAGCGGCGTGGCGGCGGGCGACATCAACGCCGACTCCGCAGATGTAGTGGTCGGTGCGCAATTGCACCAGACCAATGAGCGGGTGGGTGCGCTGGAAAGTGGAATGAGCAACAGCGGACTGTCCAGCTACTTCAAGGCCAACTCGAGCAAGCCCGACGCGGCGGCGAGCGGCAGCGATTCGGTGGCCGCAGGTCCGGCTGCCAGTGCCAGCGGGGCGTCGTCGCTGGCGATGGGCGATAGCGCTCAAGCCACCGGTAAACAGAGCAGCGCCATCGGTGCCAACGCAAGTGCGACCCACGCCAACTCGGTAGCCCTGGGCGCCGGTTCGAAAAGCGACCGGGACAACAGCGTATCGGTCGGCAGCACGGGCAGCGAACGGCAGATCACCCATGTCGCTGCTGGCACGGCCGATACTGACGCGGTCAACGTCGCGCAACTGCGCGATGCGGCCACAGGGTCTGCCGCGGCGGTCTCGCAGGTCGAACACAAGGTCGATGCCGTGGATGTTCGGGTCACCCAGGTCAGCAGCACTGTCAGCAACCTGCAAGCAGGTACCGACGGCATGTTCCAGACCAACAACAGCGCGCAATCGCCCAAACCCAAGGCCAGCGGCAAGAACGCCATGGCCGGTGGTGCCGGTGCCGTGGCTTCGGGCGCCCAGAGCAGCGCGCTGGGCAGCAAAGCCCAGGCCAGTGGCGACAATGCCGTGGCGGTGGGCGCCTCTGCCCAGGCGAAAGCGAGCAACTCGGTAGCGCTGGGCGCCAACTCGGTCGCCGACCGTCGCGACAGCGTTTCAGTGGGCAGCGCCGGGGCTGCTCGGCAAATCACCCACGTGGCGGCCGCTACCGAGGTCAGCGATGCGGTCAATCTCGGCCAACTGAACGCTGGCCTGAGCGGCGCCAAGGCCTACACCGATGCCGCCTACAGCAGCCTGCGCAAGGACATCCATCAACTCGACGACGAGTTGAGTGCCGGGATCGCCGGCGCCATGGCCATGGCCGCCTTGCCACAACCCCATTCACCGGGCGCCAGCATGACCTCGATCGGTGCCGGCAACTTCCGCGGTGAATCGTCGGTGGCCATCGGCGTCTCGACCTTGTCCAAGGATGGCAAGTGGGTCACCAAGCTGCAGGGCAGCAGCGATACGCAAGGTGAAATCGGCGTTTCGGTGGGCATCGGCTATCAATGGGATTGATCATCCCGCAGGGTCCGATTCGGCGCAGGGTCATTGTTCGGAATGACTCATCGGGGGCAGCTTTTGCATGCGCCTTAGGGCACTAGCGATGATTGCGATAGCGCTCGGTCAAGGACTGCACGCGGGTGACGTAGGTTTGCGTCTCGGCGTAGGGAGGCACCCCGTTGTACTCGATCACCGACGCTTCGCCGGCGTTGTAACCTGCCAACGCCAGCTTCTGGTTGCCGTTGAAGCGCTTGAGCAGCCAGGCCAGGTAGCGCACGCCGCCACGAATGTTCTGCCGTGCGTCGAACGGATCGTCCACGGCGAAGCGCTCGGCGGTGGCGGGCATCAACTGCATCAGCCCCTGGGCGCCGGCTATGGAGATGGCGTTGGCGCGAAACGCCGATTCGGCATGTATCACAGCGCGGACCAACGCTCTGTCTACACCATATAGAGCCGCAGCGGCTTCGATTTCGCGCCGATAGGATTGAGTGTCCAGGCGCAGTGAAGCGACATTGAAATCCTTCGGTGCCATGCACAGATAGCAGCCCTTGATGTAATAGAGATCAAGGACATCGACCCGTGCCGAGATCCCGACAGGACGCCGGCTCACATATTGCCGAACGCCCCGGTGCATGAAGGTGTACACCCGAACCCGCACCGCGCCAGGGTCGTCGAAATGCACAATCCGTGGCTGGGCCTTTGCCTTGACGCCAACAGCGGCGCCCGCCGTGCCATTCTCGCGGGTGCAGCGGGCGCTGGTGATGGCTTGGCTTGTGTAGCTGATGGTTCCGTCACTGGCCTGGCACTTGAACATGGCGCTGGCGCACAAGGGCGCGATCAGCACGGCCACCCCGATGCCGCCAAGGAGGCTCTTGCGAGCCCATCGCCATGCCTGGGAACTCATCATATCGCTGCGCGCCGCCGATCAGGCCCGGAGCCTGCCTTTTGCCGGTCTGTTCCGGGTGCCCCGCCTGTTGTTCTGGTAGTTATACCCCTTGCCCCTCCCCTTGTAACCGGCCTTGCGACTGGCGTTGAAGCAGAGGCTCGAGTCAACCCAGCGCATTGGCAAACGCCTCGGGCGTCGGGCTTTCTTCCCATTGCGCAACGCCTTCCGGCAGCGCCAGCCACGGCTGCTTGCGCCGCGTCCAGATGTGCGCAACCGGTACGAACTGCTCCGCGCCTTCCAGCACCCCGGCCGCTGATCGGGCCGGACCGGCGCTCGGCCGATCTGCGTCGGATCGTCGAAGCCGGGCTATGCGAAGCGGACCAACATTTCGCGATCGCCTCCGATAACCACCTTGCACAACTGGCCGCGCTGAAAGCAGGGCTGGGTTTCGGTCTCTGTCCGACGCGGATTGCCAAGGATTACGAACTGCTCGAAGTGCTGCCAGGCAGTTTCGGCTTCGACGTCGAGGTGTGGATTGCGATGCACGGTGATCTGCGCAAGATCAAACGGATCGCCCGGGTGTTCGATGTGCTGGGCGAGGCACTGCATGGCTATTTGTGCGAGGCCGACCGCTGAGGTCGGCAAAGGCCCTGGTGCCGTCAGTTGAATACCCAAAGCACGCGGGTGGGCTTGTCCGTCAAATTGGCATAACGAAACTTTGCATGGGATTGCAGCTGAAAACTGTCATTGGCATGCAGCGTTACCGGCTCGCCCTCGTCCAGCCAGACGGTCAGCTCGCCTTCGAGCACGAAGCAGCCCTGCTCCGAGCTGTCATTGAGGAATTCCTCACCGCTGGTGGCCCCGGGTTCAAGGTGGCTATCAAGCATGGAAAACCCACCGGTGATGGTGGGAGATACCAGCACATCCTTGATACCCCCGTCGAAATGCAACATACGGCGCTCATGCGGACGCGTTACCCAACTCAGGCCACGGGGCTTGTCCAGGTTGTAGAAATACGCCGTCGATACACCGAGTGCTTCGCTGATGGCCGTCAAGTCCGCCACGGTCGGGCGCGAAACGCCGCGTTCAACCTGGGAGAGAAAGCCCACCGAACGACCGATGCGTTGCGCCAGCTCGCCCAGGGTCAAGCCTTTGAACTTGCGCAGGTCGCGAATCAGTGTGGCCAGCTCTTCAATTTCTTCGTGCACTAACGTGTGAACCATGATCAAGCGTGGCCAGTAATAAATGAATTATTGGCATGGAAAATACCTGAATAAATTCACAAATCAAGCGCATGACGAGATGGGCACCAGGACTTGCGCCTGGCGGTGAAACGAACACTCCGGCAGGGCGCTGCGCCCCTGCCGGAGTGCCATGGCCTTAGCGGATAGCCTGGTAGGTCAGGTCCAGGCACTTGCGGGCCTTTTCCACCAGTTCGTCGATCTCTTCGATGCTGATGACCAGTGGCGGCGCGATGATCATGGTGTCACCCACGGCGCGCATGATCAGGCCGTTGTCGAAGCAGTGCTGGCGGCAGATCATGCCGACGCCCTTGCCTTCGTAACGTGCCCGGGTGGCCTTGTCCTTCACCAGTTCGATCGCGCCCAGCATGCCCAGGCCGCGTACTTCGCCCACCAGCGGGTGGTCGGCCAGCTCGCGCAGGCGCTGTTGCAGATAGGGCGCGGTTTTATCGCGAACCTGCTCGATGATCTTCTCCTCGCGCAGGATACGCAGGTTCTCCAGGCCCACCGCCGCCGCCACCGGGTGACCGGAGTAGGTGAAGCCGTGGTTGAAGTCACCGCCTTCGCTGATCACCTTGGCAACGGTGTCACGCACGATCACACCGCCCATGGGGATGTAGCCGGAGGTGAGGCCCTTGGCGATGGTCATCAGATCGGGCTTGAGGCCGTAGTAGTCGGTACCGAACCACTCGCCGGTACGGCCGAAGCCGCAGATCACTTCGTCAGCCACGAACAGGATGTCGTACTTGGCCAGGATTTCCTTGATCTTCGGCCAGTAGGTCTGCGGTGGAATGATCACGCCGCCGGCGCCCTGGATCGGTTCGGCGATGAAGGCGGCGACATTGTCCACGCCGACCTGCAGGATCTTCTCTTCCAGCTGCTGAGCTGCCCACACGCCAAACTCGGCCTCGGTCATGTCGCCGCCTTCGCCGAACCAGTACGGCTGCGGAATGTGCACGATGTCCGGGAGCTGGCCGCCCTGCTCGTGCATGCCGCTCATGCCGCCCAGGCCCGCACCGGCCACGGTGGAACCGTGGTAGCCGTTGATGCGGCCAATGATGACCTTCTTGTCCTTCTTGCCCTTGATCGCCCAGTAATGGCGAACCATGCGCAGCACGGTGTCGTTGCCTTCGGAACCGGAGCCGGTGAAGAACACATGGTTCATGCCTTCAGGCGCCACGTCGGAAATCGCCTTGGCCAGCTCCAGCGCTGGCGGGTGGGCGGTCTGGAAGAACAGGTTGTAGTACGGCAGTTCCTTCATCTGCTTGCTGGCCACTTCGGCCAACTCGTCACGGCCGTAGCCGACGGCCACGCACCACAGGCCAGCCATGCCATCGAGGATCTTGTTGCCTTCGCTGTCCCACAGGTACACACCCTTGGCCGAGGTGATGATGCGGGGGCCTTTTTCGGCCAGTTGCTTGACGTCGCTGAACGGTGCCAGGTGATGGTCACGGCTCATCGCTTGCCAGGCCAGGGTCTGCGAATTCTTTTCACTCATTGACTTCTCTCCATCAAATAACGCAGTCGAACTGCGGGGAAACTTCTAGATTCGTGGTCGGCTGTGATTCAGGCCGATTTCAACATCAACTGGCGCAGTACCGAGCGTTGTCGGCACGCTTTACCAAAGGACTGGAAGATCGTCAGGTAATGGGGGTTGTCCATGACCTCGAACTCCGGGTGCCATTGAACGGCCAGGGCAAAACCCTTGCTGCCTTGAACCGAGATCGCTTCCACCAGACCATCAGGTGCAATGGCTTCCACCCTGAGCCCCGGCGCCAGCACATCGATGCCCTGGCCATGTATGGAATTGACGTCGATGACCGATGGAATACCCATGCGGTCCATCAAGCCGCCGCGCTGGATATGCATCTTGTGGCGTGGGCCGTACTGCTTGGATACGGGCTCATCCTTGCCTTCTCGGTGGTCCATGAACGAGCCGGTTTCATGCACGCTCTGGTGCAAGGTGCCACCCAGGGCCACATTCATCTCCTGGAAGCCACGGCAAATGCCGAGCACCGGAACACCCGCGGCAATCGCAGCACGCATCAGCGGCAAGGTGGTGGCATCACGCAGCGGGTCGTGATGGGTGCCGGGTGCACTGGCCGGGCCGTTGTAGTGGAACGGTTCGATATTGGACGGCGAGCCGGTGAAGATCAGCCCATCCACCGTGTCAATTATGTCGGCGGTATCTATCAGTTCAGCGAGACTGGGAATCACGATAGGCAATCCACACGCCGCATTGGCCGCAGCGCGTGCGTACTTCTCACTGATTTTCTGGGTCGCATGCTCTTCAATCATGCTGGTGCATGCGGTGATGCCGATAACTGGCACACGTGGCATATCTCTCATCCTCCGGCAAATCACTATTGCGAGTAAGAATCAAACTTATGGGTAGAGGGTGCAGCGCAACGACTTGAGGCTCGCTACTTACAAGAACCAGCGATATTCACGCGCATTGATTTCATTCAGGAAATCCAGTTGCTCCTGGCGTTTGTTTTCGCAATAGACCATCACGAACTCACTGCCCAGCCCCTCGTTGACCATCGGGTGCTGGCGCATGGCGGCCACTGCACTCAAGGCGTCCTTGGGGAAATCGATGCCGCTCTGGCGGTCGTCGTTCAGCGGGGCGATCGGTTCGACGCCGCGATCCAGGCCAAACTCCATCCCGGTCAGGATTGCCGCCAGCACCAGGTACGGGTTGGCATCGGCGCCGGCGAGGCGATGTTCGATCCGCAGGTTGCGTGGGTCGGACTCGGGAATGCGAATGCACGCATCACGGTCTTCGAAGCCCCAGCTGGCACGGCTCGCCGCGTTGACCATGGCGCCGTAGCGGCGATAGGCATTGTGGTTGGGGGCGAAGATCGGCATGCAATGGGGCAGCAGCTCCAGGCAACCCGCCACCGCATGGCGCAGGTTGCGCTGCTCGTGGCCGGCCAGGATGTTGTTGCCGGCTTCGTCGTACAGGCTCACGTGCACATGCATCCCGCTGCCCGGCGCGTCCAGGTAGGGCTTGCTCATGAAGCTGGCGCGGTGGCCATGTTTCATCGCGACACCGCGGGTACTGCGGCAGAACAGCGCCGACCAGTCCGCCGCGCTCAGCGGGTCGTCACTGTGGGAGAAGTTGATTTCGAACTGGCCAGGGCCAAGTTCGGCGGTAATGACGTTCGCCGGTACACCCTGCTCATTGGCGACATCGACCATCTCGTGCAGCACGGACGAGAACCGCGACAGCCGTTCGATGTGCATGTTCGGCTGGTCGTCTTCATCCTCGGTCGCGGTGTCGCGGGGGAACTGCGGCAGGCCGTCCTTGAGCTTGCGATCGAACAGGTAGAACTCCAGCTCGAAGGCCACCACCGGGCGAATGCCACGCCGGGCGAGGCGTTCAACGACACGCGCCAGCACTTCGCGGGGTTCGAATTCGATAGGTTTCGCGGTGCCGTCCGAGGTGATCAGCATCTGCGCGATCACTTCCTTTTCCCAACGCACCGGTTTCAACGTACCCGGCACCAGGCGCCGAGGTGCATCCGGGTCACCGTCGGCAAAGCAATAGTCGCCAATCGGGTAGAGGCCACCCTGGGTGCCCAGCAATACGCAGTTCTGGGGCAACTTCAGCGGGGTGCCCGCTGCGACTTTCTCCAGCATGTCCATGGGGTAGCGCTTGCCATAGAAATGCCCGGGAATATCCAGTGCAATCAGGTCGACATAGCGCACTTCTGGATGTTCCGCGCGGAAAGCGCGTACTTCAGTCAACAGATCCGGAAAGATGACACTCATCTTCTTATCCTTGTTATGTGAACGAATTCAATTGAAAACCCAGAGCACGCGGGTGAGCTTTTCCGTCAGGTTGGCGTAACGGAAATGCGCGTGGGGTTGCAGCTGGAAGCTGTCGTTGGCCTTGAGAGTCACGGCGTCGCCTTCGTCGAGCCAGACCGTCAGTTCGCCCTCGAGCACGAAACAGCCCTGCTCCGAGCGGTCGCTCAGGTACTGTTCGCCACTGGTCGCACCGGGCTCAAGACGGCTGTCGAGCATCGAGAAGGCGCCAGCGATGGTGGGTGAGGCCAGCACATCGGTAATGCCCGAGCCCAGGTACAACGTGCGCCGCTCATGGGGGCGAGTCACCCAATTGACTTCGCGCGGCTTGCTCAGGTTGTAGAAGTACGCCGTCGAAACACCGAGTGTTTCGCTGATGGCGGTCAGGTCTGCCACGGTGGGGCGCGAAACACCCCGTTCAACCTGGGACAGGAATCCAACCGAACGGTCGATGCGTTCTGCCAGTTCGCCCAGGGTCAGGTTCTTGAATTTGCGCAGGTCGTGAATAAGGATCGCCAGCGCTTCAACCTCTTCGTGCATCGTCATCGCTCAGCACCACCGTGAAAATATTTGACTTATTTTTCATGAAAAAATACATGAAAAATTTCACGAGTCAAGCGAGGCATGCGAATACGCCGTGGCGAGCGCGGGATCAGATCCGGCGCTCGCCACGGTCATGAGGTTTGGTTCGAACGAAAGATCCGGCGTGAAGGCTCACGCCAGAAAGGGAAGGCAACGCTAGAGAATGTCCGCTTCGCGCTCGATGATGCGGGTGATGATGGGGACCGGTGTCATCAAGTGCTCCAGCATCATCTTGCTGGCCTTGACGGCATCTCGCCCCAGGATGGTGGTGACCAGTTCGGCATGCTCTTCGCGCTTGAGCCGCAACGCTTCCTCGGACAATACCGTGCGCTTGAGCCAGATCTGGCGGTAGCGCTCAGCCTGGTCCTGGAGAAAAGCACGCGCCTGCAGCAGGCTCTTGGAGCCGCAACCACTGGCGATGGCGTTATGGAACGCCTTGTGCCGGGCATCCCAGACATCGACCATTTCCTGCGGGGTGTGCAGCTCGACCACCTTCGACAGCGTGTGCGAAGACGCCACGATGGACGCCTCCCAGGCTTCATCGCCCTTCTCTACCGCCAGCCCCACGATCAACGCCTCAAGATGCGCCCGGGCTTTATAGACATCGACCATCTCGTCCAGCGACATGGTCGCCACCCGGTAGCCCTTCTGGTTGATGGCGCTGACCAGCCGCTCGCCCACAAGACGCGCCAGGACCTCGCGCATCGGCCCCACGCCGACGGCGTAGCGGTCTTTCAAGGCGCTCATCAGCAGCTTTTCACCGGGCCGGTACAGGCCGCGGAGAATGTCGGTCTTCAAGCGCGAATAGGCGGCATCGGATGTGGTTTCAGCGAGATCTGTCAGGTCCATCCAGCGGGTTCTCTTGCAAGGCGGACCAATCATACCGAACTCCACGGGGCAACGCGGAACGTTAACAAAAAGATTTAATGGTTACGTTTTCATAAAATGTAGACATTTTTAGATTTCACCGATATTTTGGCGCCATCACTTGACCAGTTGATTCCAGGAGTCGCCATGAACGCCATCACCCATTTCGATATGCCCGTCCTTGAGCAGCCTGCCCTGCTGCAAGGTTTCACCCTGCAATCGACGGCGCAGTCCGACCGCCTGCTGGAGCTGCGCTTCAGCAAGGAAACCGTCGAGGCCTTCGTCGCTGCGGTCGCCGAATGGCCGGTGCAGGCGCTGGAGTACAAGTCGTTCCTGCGTTTCCAGGTGGGCAAGATCCTCGATGACATCTGCCAGGGCACCCTGCGCCCGGTCATCGTCAATACCCTGCTCGACCGCAGCACCGGCGGCCTGCTGGTAGTGCCCGAGGGGCTGGACACCGTCGCCCAGGCTGACGACATGGTGAAACTCTCCACCGCTGTGGCCCACCTGCTTGGCCGTTCGAACTTCGATGCCATGAGCGGCCAGTTCTATGCGCGCTTCGTGGTCGAGAACGTCGACAACTCCGACAGCTACCTGCGCCAGCCACACCGGGTGATGGAACTGCACAACGACGGCACCTTCGTGAACCAGATCACCGACTACGTGCTGATGATGAAGATCGACGAGCAGAACATGGAAGGCGGCAATTCGCTGCTGCAGCACCTGGACGACTGGGCCGACCTGGACACCTTCTACAAGCACCCGCTGGCCCGCCGCGTGATGCGCTGGACCGCCCCGCCGAGCAAGAACACCCGCGAGGACGTGTTCCACGCCGTGTTCGACACCGACTCGGTGGGCCGCCCGACCATGCGCTACATCGACCAGTTCGTGCAGCCGGACAACTTCGAGGAAGGCACCTGGCTGTTCCAGCTGGGCGAGTCGCTGGAAAACAGCGCGAGCAAGGTCTCGATTCCGGTGGCGGTCGGCTCGTTCCTGCTGATCAACAACCTGTTCTGGCTGCATGGCCGTGACCGTTTCGTCGCTCACCCTGGCCTGCGTCGCGAACTGATGCGCCAGCGTGGCTACTTCAGCTTCCCGAAAATGGAACACCACCGCGGCCAAACCTCCAACTGATGGTCATGATGGCCTCGAGGGCTGGTAACTCGAGGCCATCTAGCGGAGCGTGCTTTTCGCTTCTCAATGAGGGGTCATGCCCGCCCATGCCATCATGAGACGGAAAGCACCCGCGACAACGCCCAGCGCAATGACGCTGGCGACCCAGATAGCGATCAACCACGCCACGCGCTGAAACCGAGACGCGCCACCACTGCTGCGACATTCCATACCCTCACCCATAGGCCACCTGCATCATCAGCAGTGCAGCCAACAGCAGTCCTCCTGCGCCCACTAAGAGCATCAGCCCAAACTGTGCAACACCCCTGAAAACGGGTCTTGCCGTTTCACCGCCTTGAATATCTACCCTACCGTTCATGATTCACCCTCAACTTCAGTTAGCTTTTACCTGCTCATCGATGGCATCTATCAACCCATTCGCCCTATCGATTTGACTGCGTCAAATTGCCTCATATACCGTGCCGCGCTCTTCGAAGTTGGTTATTCCCCTCCCATGAATTGAACCGCAGCCTGTCCCACTCCCTGCTTTTGTTAACCCTCCCAACGGCGTTACCGTCGTCCTTGCGTTCGAGTTGTTGAAATGTCTGTCAATACCCCCTCCCGGATCACCGAGCTGGCCATCGAAGCCGGCACTCGAAAAGCTCACCTGCCAATCCGCGCCACCTTGATCCTGGGCTTTCTGGCCGGAGCGTTCATTTCGCTGGGCTTTCTGCTGGCGATCCACGTCAGCACGATGATCCCGGCGCCCTGGGCCTCGTTCGGCAACCTGCTGGCCGCCGCGGTGTTTCCCATCGGCCTGATCCTGGTGATCCTGGCCGGTGGCGAGCTGCTCACGGGCAACATGATGAGCCTGCCGCTGGCGATGTTCGCCGGGCGTATCCGCCTCTGGGCGGTGGTGCGCAACTGGGCATGGGTGACCTTGGCCAACCTGCTCGGTGCCTTGTTCGTCGCCTACTTTTTCGGCCATCTGCTCGGGCTGACCGAAGGGCCGTACCTGAGCAAGACCCTGGCGGGCGCCACCAGCAAGGTCGATGCCGACTTCCTGCATGCCTTCGTGTCGGGTATCGGCTGCAACTGGCTGGTGTGCCTGGCGGTGTGGCTGTCGTATGCCAGCCGGGAAATGAGCGGGAAGATCCTGGGTATCTGGTTCCCGATCATGGCCTTTGTCGCGATCGGCTTTCAGCACGTGGTGGCCAACATGTTCCTGATTCCGGCGGCGATCTTTGCCGGGTACCTGAGCTGGTGGCAGTTGCTGGATAACCTGCTGGCGGTGTTCCTCGGTAATGCCGTGGGTGGCGCGATTTTCGTGGGCTTGGCGTATTACGCGTCTTATGGTGCTCCGGCAGAGGAACACAGCGCGCGTGGATAAGCGCCACGTGTGTGTATGTGTATGTGAGCAACTGCCTTGCTCAATTTCTAAAAGCTGACGCGTATCTTGTGGGAGCGGGCTTGTCCCGCGAACACCGGCGAAGCCGGTGCCATCCTCCGCGGTGCCTGTTTCGCGGGACAAGCCCGCTCCCACAGGTGCCCCACAGTGTTCTGGAACTGTGATTTACCAGGGAAGCGGGCCTGAAAGGCCCTCAGTGATAGGCATCCCCCGGCTGCACCTTGCCGCGGAACACGTGGTAGCTCCAGAACGTGTACACCAGGATGATCGGGATGATGAACAGCGCCCCGATCAAGGCAAACAACTGGCTGGTCAGCGGCGCAGCGGCCTGCCACAAGGTCACCCCTGGCGGCACGATGTTCGGCCAGATGCTGATCGCCAGCCCCAGGTAACCCAGGAACACCAAGCCCACCACGGCAATGAACGGCAAGTGCGAATGGCGCTTGCGCAAGGTCTTCTGGATCACCACCACCGCCACCACGGCCAGCAGCGCGATCAGTGCCGAACGCAGCCAATGGCTGGCGCCGAACCAGCGCTGGGCGATGTCGTCATGCAGCCAGGCCGTCCAGGCGCAGATCACCACGATCACCGCAGCCAGCAGGTAGGTCAGCGGCCGGCTGTAGTGGCGCATGCGCGATTCGAGCATGCCGTCGGTCTTGATCAGCAGCCAGGTGCTGCCCAGCAGCGCATAGGTCAGCACCAGGCCGACACCGCAGAACAGAGGGAACGGCGCCAGCCAGTCCCAGCCCGAGCCTGCGAACTGGCGGTCTACTACCGGGATACCGGAAATGTAGGTGCCGATCGCCACGCCCTGGAAGAAGGTCGCCAGCAATGAGCCGCCGATGAACGCCTTGTCCCACAGATGACGCTTGCTCGCTTCGGCCTTGAAGCGGAACTCGAAGGCCACGCCACGGAAGATCAACCCGGCCAGCACCAGCACCAGCGGCAGGTACAGCGCCTCGAGAATCACCGAGTAGGCCAGCGGGAAGGCGCCGTACAACGCCGCCGCCCCGAGTACTGCCCAGGTCTCGTTGCCGTCCCACACGGGCGCCACGGTGTTCATCATCACATCACGATCACGGGAGTCGCTGATGAACGGGAAGAGGATCCCCAGCCCCAGGTCGAAGCCGTCCATGATCACGTACATCATCAGCCCGAAGGCGATGATCACGCCCCAGATGACCGACAGGTCGATACCTTGAATTGCCATTGTCATGCTCCTTCTCAGTCAGCCACGGCCAGTGGGCGACGCGCCGTGGCCAGCGAAACCGGTTGTGCCGGGGTCGGGGTCGGGTGATCGTCGTGGGCCGCCGGCCCCTTGCGCACCAGGCGCATCATGTAGCCGATCCCCACGGTGAACACCGAGAAGTAGATGACCACGAACGCTGCCAGGGTCAGGCTCATCTGCAGCGCGCTGTGGCCAGATGCAGCATCGGTGGTGCGCAGCATCCCGTAGACCACCCAGGGCTGACGGCCCACTTCCGTGGTGAACCAACCGGCCAGCAGGGCGATCAGCCCCGATGGGCCCATCAACAGGGCGAACCAGAGGAAGGCGCGGGTGCGGTACAGCGCGCCGTTGCGGCGCAGCGCCAGGGCCAGCAACGCGCAGGCCAGCATCAGCATGCCCAGCCCGGCCATGACCCGGAAGCTCCAGAAGATGATCGTCGAGTTGGGGCGGTCTTCCTTGGCGAAGCTCTTCAAGGCCGGGATCTGCTTGTCCAGGCTGTGGGTCAGGATCAGGCTGCCCAGGTACGGCACCTCGATGTTGTAGCGGGTGGTTTCCGCGTCCATGTCCGGCAGGCCGAACAGCACCAGTGGCGACGCCTCGCCCGGCTTGTTCTCCCAGTGCCCTTCGATGGCGGCGATCTTCGCCGGCTGGTGCTCCAGGGTGTTCAGGCCGTGGGCGTCACCGACCACCACCTGCACGGGTGTGGCGATGAGCACCATCCACATGGCCATCGACAGCATCTTGCGCACCTGCGGGGTGTTGCGGCCACGCAGCAGGTGCCAGGCGGCGGACGCTGCGACGAAGAACGCGGTGGACAGGAACGCAGCCAGTGCCATGTGCGCCAGGCGATAGGGGAACGATGGGTTGAAGACGATCTTGAACCAGTCCAGCGGCATCACCCGGCCATCGATGATCTCGATGCCCTGCGGCGTCTGCATCCAGCTGTTCGAGGAGAGAATCCAGAACATCGAGATCAGCGTGCCGATGGCCACCATGACCGTGGCGAAGAAGTGCAGCTTGCGCCCTACCCGGTCCCAGCCGAACAGCATCACACCGAGGAAGCCCGCCTCGAGGAAGAACGCGGTCAGCACCTCGTAGGTGAGCAACGGGCCGGTCACGCTGCCGGCGAAATCGGAGAAGCGCGCCCAGTTGGTGCCGAACTCGTAAGCCATCACCAGGCCCGAGACCACGCCCATGCCGAAGTTGACGGCGAAGATCTTCGACCAGAACTTGTAGAGGTCCTTGTAGACCCCGTTACCGGTTTTCAGCCAGCAGCCTTCGAGCACGGCCAGGAAGCTGGCCAGGCCAATGGTGATGGCCGGGAAAATGATGTGGAACGAGACCGTGAAGGCGAACTGCAGCCGCGCCAGGTCCAGTGCACTCAGATTCGACATGACAATATCCTTGTGGACAGGCAGGTCTCGCCCGGGCGGCGGCCAAACAGGCGCCGCACGCCCGAGGGCCTGCAGTCGATGAATGAAGGAAAGTGAGGGTTATTCGGCGACAGCGTGGATCAGGGCATCCGGCTGCGCGCGCTCAAGGCGTATGGCGACGAACTTCGAGGTCGGTGTGAAGGTCTGGTCGCCGTAGCTTTCCAGGGGCACCAGCGGGTTGGTCTCCGGGTAGTAGGCGGCCGCCTGGCCAGCAGGAATGTCGTAGGCCACCAGGGTGAAACCACTGACCCGCCGCTCAAGACCGTCTTCCCACAACGACACCATGTCCACCTTGTCACCGGGCGCGAAGCCCAGGCGCAGGATGTCGGCCTCGTTGGCAAAGACCACTTCGCGCAGGCCGAACACACCGCGGTAGCGGTCGTCCAGGCCGTACAGGGTGGTGTTGTACTGGTCGTGCGAGCGCAGGGTCTGCAAGATCAGGTCGGGTTTGCCGCCACGGGCCAGCACCGCTTGGTTGACCAGTTCCTCTGGCAATGCGGTGGCACTGAACTGCGCCTTGCCGCTGGCGGTGTTCCACTCGCGCTCGGCGGCGGCGTTGCCCAGGTAGAAACCACCGGGGTGCTGCAGACGCGCATTGAAGTCGGTGAAGCCGGGGATGGTGTCGGCGATCAGGTCACGGATGCGTGCGTAATCGGCCACCACCCATTCCCAGTCGATCGGCTGGTCGCCCAGTGTGGCCTTGGCCATGCCGGCGATGATCGAAGGTTCCGAACGCAGCAACGGCGAACGCGGTTTCAGCTGGCCATGGGAGATGTGCACCATGCTGAAGGTGTCTTCCACGGTGACACCCTGCGGGCCTTCGGCCTGCACATCGATCTCGGTGCGGCCCAGGCACGGCAGGATCAGCGCGTCGCGGCCGGAGACCAGGTGCGAGCGGTTGAGCTTGGTGGAGATGTGCACGGTCAGTTCGCAGTTGCGCAGCGCCGCATGGGTACGCGGGGTGTCCGGCGTGGCCTGGGCGAAGTTGCCGCCCAGGGCGATGAACACCTTGGTGCGCTGTTCTTCCATGGCCTGGATCGCCAGCACGGCGTTGTGCCCGTGGCCGCGTGGCACGTCGATGCCAAAGCGCCGCTGCAGGTTGTCGAGCAGCCAGGTTGGCGGCTTTTCGTCGATGCCCATGGTGCGGTCGCCCTGCACGTTGCTGTGGCCGCGCACTGGCGACAAACCGGCGCCCGGGCGGCCGACGTTGCCGCGCAGCAGTTGCAGGTTGACGATCTCCTGCACGGTCGGCACCGAGTGGCGGTGCTGGGTCACGCCCATGGCCCAGCACATGATCACCCGCTCGGCCTTGCGGTACATACGTGCGGCCAGTTCGATGTCGGCCTTGCTCAGGCCGGACTGCTCGACGATGTGCCCCCAGGAGGTGGCATCGACCTGCGCCAGGTAGGCGTCCATGCCGTCGGTATGGGCCTTGATGAAGGCATGGTCGAACACCGCAGGCTCACCGTTGGCCTGGGCTTCGCGCTCCCACTGCAGGAGGAACTTGGCCATGCCGCGAAAGGCCGCCATGTCGCCGCCCAGGGCCGGGCGGAAGTAGGCGGTGTTGGTCGGCTCGGACCCGTTGCTGAGCATCTCGAACGGGTGCTGTGGGTGCTGGAAGCGCTCCAGGCCACGCTCTTTGAGCGGGTTGAAGCACACCACCTGGGCGCCGCGCTCCACTGCCTCACGCAGCGGTTCGAGCATGCGCGGGTGGTTGGTGCCGGGGTTCTGGCCGATGACGAAGATCGCGTCGGCCTGCTCCAGGTCATGGAAGACCACGGTGCCCTTGCCCACCCCCAGGGTTTCGCCCATGCCCAGGCCGCTGGCCTCGTGGCACATGTTCGAGCAATCGGGGAAGTTGTTGGTGCCGAAGCTGCGCACGAACAGCTGATAGAGGAACGCGGCCTCGTTGCTGGCCCGGCCCGAGGTGTAGAAGTCGGCCTGGTCGGGCGATTCGAGGCTGTTCAGGTGCCGGGCGATCAGGGCGAAGGCTTCGTCCCAGCTGATCTCGACGTAGTGGTCGGTGGTGGCGTCGTAACGCATGGGGTGGGTCAGGCGGCCTTGGTATTCGAGCCAGTAGTCGCTCTGATCGAGCAAGGCGCTGACGCTGTAGCGGGCGAAGAAGTCCGGATCGACCGAGCGGCCGGTGGCCTCCCAGTTCACGGCCTTGGCGCCGTTCTCGCAGAACTTGACCATGCCGTTTTCGGGCGACTCGCCCCAGGCGCAGCCCGGGCAGTCGAAACCGTTGTTCTGGTTGGTCTTGAGCATCATGCGCACGTTCTTGACGGCGTTCTCGCTGCCCAGCCAGGCCTTGGTCACGCCCATGAGCGCGCCCCAACCAGCGGCCGGTCCGTTGTAACTTTTAATATGGTCTTCTTCGTTCATCACGGGTCACCCTTGATCGCGACAGGCGGAATAATCAGTGCGAAGTTTTATATGGCATGAATAACCAACTTCGACACTGTTGACCCGTGCAGGCTATTTTTGCGGGGCACTATCGTCAAATCAAAAGAAATGACCAGTTGATCGGTAATTTCTATCATGGGGTCGTGATAGAGCACACCGATCAACCGGTCATTTATTATGATTGGACGGGGTTAGTTCTCCGCTCATAAACTATTACCGAGCCGGAACTTTATTAATGTACCTGCCATTGGATCCTGGGGCTGCCTTGCAGCCCAATCGCCGGCAAGCCGGCTCCCACAGGATCACCACAGTTCCTGAAATCTGTGGTGATCCTGTGGGAGCCGGCTTGCCGGCGATTGGGCCGCTGCAGACTGTGCAGGACTACCCCACCAGCCCATCAAATGAAATGAAATCGAGCACATCCCCCGCCTCGAACGTCTCCCCCGCGGGCACTTCCAGCAGCCCGTGGGCCTGCACCGCGCTGAGCAAGGTCGCCGAACTCTGGTTCTCCAGCAAGCGCGCCCGCCCACCGTCAAGCCGCACCCGCAGGTACTCCTGGCGCTTGCCCGCCTTCGGCCAGGCGAACCCCGCCACCACAGGCACCCGCATCGGTTCCACCCGTTCAACACCCATGCGCGCCAAGAGATAAGGCCGAGCCAACAACAGAAACGTCACCAGCGCCGACCCCGGATTACCCGGCAACCCCAGCAACGGCACACCACCCACATGGCCAAAGGTTAACGGCTTGCCCGGCTTGATCGCCAGCTTCCACAGCTGCACATCACCAGACTCGCGCAGCAGCGCGCCAATACAGTCGGCATCACCCACCGACACCCCGGCGCTGGTAATGATCAACTCGACACCTTGCACCCCGACCAGCGCCGCACGCAGCAGCGCAGGCTCATCCGGCACACAGCCCAGGTCGATCACCTCGCACCCCAACCGCTCCAGCAGTGCCCTCAGCACCACACGGTTGCTGTCATGGATCTGCCCAAGGCCAAGGGTCGCGCCCTCGCCTGCCAGCTCATCACCGCTGGACAGCAGCGCCACCCTGGGCCGGCGCACTACCGGCACCTGGGTGATGCCTTGCGAAGCCAGCACCCCCAGGGCAATCGGCTTCAGCACCGTGCCGGCGGCCAGCAAAGGCGCGCCGGCACGGATCTCGTTGCCCTGCAGGCGAATATTGGCGCCCCGCCGCAGCGGCGTAAGCGAGCTTACCCGCCCCTGCGCATCGAGCTCGCAATTCTCCTGCAGCTGCACGCAGTCGGCGCCCGCCGGCACGGGCGCGCCGGTGAACACCCGCGCACAGGTGCCGGCCTGCAACGGCCCGGGAGCTTCGCCTGCGAATACGGTTTGCGACACCGGCAGCGGTTGGGCTTGCAGGTCGTCGAAACGCAAGGCGTAACCATCCATGGCACTGTTGTCCCACGGCGGCAGGTCGATGGCGGCGCGCAGGTCTTCGGCCAGCACGCGCCCGTCGGCCTGACGCAGGGCAACCTGCTCGCACGCCGTCAATGGCGCCGCCCTGGCCAGCAGCAACAGCTGGCGCAGGGCCTCGTCGACCGCCATCAACGTACTCACGAGCGCGTTCCGCACAGGCTGGCAGCCTTCAAGTGAGGCACGAAGTTGCAGGGACGGTGGCGGGCGTCCAGCTGCTCGACCAGGATGCCCTCCCAGGCCGTGCGGCAGGCACCGGTGGAGCCCGGCAGGCAGCACACCAGGGTGCCGTTGGCCAGGCCCGCCAGGGCACGGCTCTGTACCGTGGAGGTGCCGATGTCGAGGATCGACAGGGCGCGGAACAACTCACCGAAACCGTCGATGTGCTTGTCCAGCAGGCAGCTGACTGCCTCCGGGGTGCTGTCGCGCCCGGTAAAACCGGTGCCACCGGTGATCAGCACCACCTGCACGTCTTCATCGGCGATCCAGCCGGCCACCTGGGCGCGGATCTTGTACAGGTCGTCCTTGAGCAACACCCTGGCCACCAGGCGATGACCCATGTCCACCGCGCGGCTGGCCAGCAGCTCGCCGGAACTATCGGTTTCGAAGGTACGGGTATCGCTGACGGTCAGGACAGCGATATTCAGCGGAACGAATACGGCGGTGGGTTTAACACTCATTTTTAGGCACTCTAATAAGTCGACAAAATTGCCGAGAAACTAGACCGCCGTTGAAACGGCGTCCAATCGATAATACGCAATACACAATAAGCCCCCTCTATCACGCTTGGTCATCAGCGTGGTCTATCGCGTCTTCGTTAATTCCCATTGGACGACAGTCACGCTTCAACTTACTTTGCCCAGCCTGAACGCTGGCCGCACGCATAAGTTCAAATGCCTTCTCTCGATGCGCATTTTAATACTCGATCGGCAAGGCGAGCCCTCCCATTCAACTTGCCACTGGAACTTTCATGATCGACACACCCGAGTCACCCTGTCCCCTCACCCACCTGGACAGCCGCGGCCACGCGCGCATGGTCGATGTCAGCGACAAGCCCGACACCCGTCGCGAGGCGTTGGCCGAAGCCTGGGTGCGCATGAAACCGGAAACCCTGGCCCTGATCTGCGCCGGTGGCCACCCCAAGGGCGATGTCTTCGCCGTGGCACGGATCGCCGGGATCATGGCCGCCAAGCGTACCCACGAGCTCATCCCGCTTTGCCACCCGCTGCTGCTGACGGCGGTCAGTGTCGAACTCAAGGCCGTGGCCCCCGACTCGGTGCGGATCATCGCCAGCTGCGCACTCAATGGCGCGACCGGCGTCGAGATGGAGGCCCTGACCGCCGCCAGCGTCGCCGCCTTGACCCTGTACGACATGTGCAAGGCCGCCGACCGCAGCCTGCAGATCGACTGGCTGCGCCTGCTGCGCAAATCCGGTGGGCGCTCGGGCTTGTACCAGGCCCAGGTGTCGCCATGATCCGGGTGAACTACTTCGCGCGCTATCGCGAGCTGCTCGGCAGCGAGGGCGAGGCGCTGCCATGGGCGCCGACGCTGACCACCCTGGGTGCACTGCGCGCGCAACTGGTCGGCCGGGGTGGCCTGTGGGCGCAAACCCTCGGCCAGGCCAACCTGATGTGCGCACGCAACGAGGAACTTTGCACACTGGACGAGCCGCTGTGCGATGGCGACGACATCGCTTTCTTTCCACCGGTCACGGGGGGCTAGGCGCCTGCCCGGCCGATGAGCGATGTCTGCCACGTCGTGTCGATTCGGTTAGAAACTGCTCTGCATCTTCACCCCCAGCACCCACGCATCATCGACCTCGCTGACACCGCCCGGATCCCGCACGTACTGAATGTTCGGGCGAATCACCAGCCAACGGGTGGCGTGGATGCCGTAGTACAGTTCGGCGTCGTACTCGTTGCCCTGCAGGGGTTGGTAGCCCGGGTTGTCGTAGTCGGTCTGCTGGTTGGCCGCGTTGACCAACCGCTGGTTGTCGCGGTAGCGCGAGTTGGTGTGGATGCGCGCCACGCCAAAGCCGATGTCGTCCTGGGGACGGGCGTCGAACAACCCTTTGTAGGTGACCCCCGCCTGAAGGAAGTGCCCTACCTGGCTGGTTTCCCGGTCCGGCACCGTGACGTTGGCGAATACCGACAGGCCGCGCTGCGGGTCGCCGTCGTGGGCGGTCACCTGCTGCTGGGCGACCAGCCAGTAACCGTACTTGCTGTCGCGGCTTTGCAAGGGGCTGTTCACATCGCCCGGCACTTCGCGGCTGTGCACATCGTCGGCGTCCGCGCTGCTGTAGTAGGCACCGACCCGATACTCACCCGGCAACTGCCTGAAGGTGGGCTTCCACACCAGCTCCACGGGCAGGATCACACCCTTGCCACCGCTGAAGTTGAGCTTGAAGCCATTGCCCGTTTCCAGCAGCGACGGGTTGTGCTCGAACACGCCGACCTGGGCGAACAGCTCCGGCGTCAGTTGGTACTTCACCCGCCCGCCCCACTGCGCAATCGGCCAGTTGTACCAGGTGTTGGCGCCCGCCCAGTTGCCCATCTGCGAGCCGCACAGGGCCAGGTTCTGGAAATCGCAGGGGAAGCTGTTGAAGTCTTCGCCTTCACCGAAGCGGCCGAACTTGAGGTCGAGCTTGCGCTCGAAGAACGACTTGCTGATCCACATCTGGGTCAACCGCCAGGTCTGCCCCCTTCCCCAGACTTCCTGGTTGGAGGAGTACATGGGCGCCCTTGGGTCGCTGATGCGGTCGTTGGAGATATTGCGGCCTTCGCGCTCGGTGATGGCCAGCTTGAAGGTGGCGTCTTCCCAGCCCAGGATCTTCTGCAGGTCGAGCTTCGCGCCCAGGGTGAACTGGCCGCTCCAGCGCGCGGTGTGGTCGTGGTCGTAACCACCGTGGGCGTTGTAGCCCAGCTCGCCGACATAATCGAGGGTAAAGTCGTAGCCCTTCTCCAGCAGCTCGCTGCGGGCCCCGCCCCAGTCCCCGGTCATGCCCGGTGCATTCGGGTCGAACATCCCGCCAGCCTGGGCCGCCTGGCTCCCCGCCAGGGTCAGGCTGGTGAACGCGATACCTTTGAGCCAGGCGCAGGCGTGCCCGCTGCGCAAATCAGCGTATTTCATCGTGTATGGCCTCTTGTTTTTATTGTGTGTGTTGCCCATCGCCGGCAAGCCGGCTCCCACAGGGATGACCACTGCTCTCAGGGCCTGTGTTGTCCCTGTGGGAGCCGGCTTGCCGGCGATGAGGCCAGTTGCTTCAAAGCAGTTCTTGCAGCTCCGGCACCGCTTCAAACAAGTCAGCCACCAGCCCGTAGTCAGCCACCTGGAAGATCGGCGCCTCTTCGTCCTTGTTGATCGCAACGATCACCTTGGAGTCCTTCATGCCCGCCAGATGCTGGATCGCACCAGAGATACCGACAGCAATGTACAGCTGCGGCGCAACGATCTTGCCGGTCTGCCCGACCTGC
>Ga0160431_100063_pt1 | contig 89238 bp, 83 predicted proteins | sample HID1971K_E0MG_FD_108212 | JGI IMG/M metagenome (GOLD analysis project Ga0160431, IMG submission 108212) | Enriched millipede-associated microbial communities from UW Madison campus, WI, USA - HID1971K_E0 MG | ecosystem: Host-associated > Arthropoda: Insects > Digestive system > Unclassified ...
CGCGGGTTACTGAGATAACAGCTGGATGTCCACGAGACGCGCGGCGCCAATGATAATCCTAACGGGTGGCTTATCGCCTCCTCCCCCCCCCCCCCCCCCCGAGGTTTTAATCAGTTTTTTGGATGGCGCGGCGCGCGCGCACGACCGCCGCGGGCGTTCGAAAACGGCCGTGGTGCGAGGTCAGGGGGAGAGGAGGGAGGGTGCGCCGACGCCCGCGCATGGCGGGCGATCGGGCGGTGCCGTCAGACGCCGGCGGCGTGCGCCTGCTGGTCGGCGTGGTAGCTGGAGCGCACCATCGCGCCCACGGCCGCGTGGCTGAAGCCCATCTTGTAGGCCTCTTCCTCGAACATCTTGAAGGTGTCGGGGTGCACGTAGCGGCGCACCGGCAGGTGCGAGCCCGACGGCGACAGGTACTGGCCGATGGTCAGCATGTCGATGTCGTGGGCGCGCATGTCGCGCATCACCTGCAGGATCTCTTCGTCGGTTTCGCCCAGGCCGACCATGATGCCGCTCTTGGTCGGCACGTTGGGGTGCAGCGCCTTGAACTTCTTCAGCAGGTTCAGGCTGAACTGGTAGTCGCTGCCCGGGCGCGCTTCCTTGTACAGGCGCGGCGCGGTTTCCAGGTTGTGGTTCATCACGTCGGGCGGCGCGGCCTTGAGGATTTCCAGTGCGCGGTCGTCGCGGCCGCGGAAGTCGGGCACGAGGATTTCGATCTGCGTCATCGGCGAGAGCTCGCGGATGTTGCTGATGCAGTCGACGAAGTGCTGGCTGCCGCCATCGCGCAGGTCGTCGCGGTCGACGCTGGTGATCACCACGTACTTCAGGCGCAGCTTGGCGATGGTCTTGGCCAGGTTGAGCGGCTCGTCCTTGTCCAGCGGGTCGGGGCGGCCATGGCCCACGTCGCAGAACGGGCAGCGGCGCGTGCACTTGTCGCCCATGATCATGAAGGTGGCCGTGCCGTTGCCGAAGCATTCGCCGATGTTCGGGCACGAGGCCTCTTCGCAGACGGTGTGTAGGTTGCTCTCGCGCAGGATCTGCTTGATCTCGTAGAAGCGCGTGGTGGGGCTGCCGGCCTTGACGCGGATCCACTCGGGCTTCTTGAGCACTTCGCCGGTCTGCACCACCTTGACGGGGATGCGCGAGAGCTTGGCCGCGGCCTTCTGCTTGGCCAGCGGGTTGTAGGTTTCGGCGCTCTGGGCGTCGCGGACGACTTCGGTGGTGCTCATTGGTGTGTCAAGGAGCCAGGAAAGCCCCGAGCTTTTGGCTCAGCACTTTGGCGGCTTCTTCCCATGTGGTTTGGACGCCGATTGTAGAAAGGTCGACCGTTTTCAGCCCCGCATAGCCGCAAGGGTTGATGCGCGAGAAGGGTTCGAGGTCCATCGCGACATTGAGCGACACACCGTGGTAAGTGGCGTGGCGGCTCACCTTGATGCCCAGCGCGGCGATCTTGCCCAGGCCCCGGAACGGGTCGGCGCCGGGCATCGGGCCGGTGAGGGCGGCGTGCGAGAACGGGTCGTCCAGGCGCACGTAGATGCCCGGCGCGCCCGCCACGCGGTGGCCCGTCACGCCGAAGTGGGCGAGCGTGCGCAGCACCGATTCCTCGATGCGGTAGACGTATTCCTTGACGTAGTAGCCCGCGCGCCGCAGGTCGATGAGCGGGTAGGCCACCACCTGGCCCGGGCCGTGGAAGGTGACCTGGCCGCCCCGGTCGGTCTGCACGACCGGGATCGGGCCGGGGGCCAGGATGTGGTCGGTCTTGCCCGCCAGGCCCTGCGTGAACACGGGGTCGTGCTCGCAGATCCATAGCGCGTCGGGCGTCTCGGGCGTGCGCTCCTGCGTGAAGCGCTGCATCGCCGCGTAGGTGGCGAGGTAGTCGGCCCGGCCGAGCCACTGCGCTTCGAGGGGCGTCAAAGAACGACTTTCACCATTGGGTGCGCGGACAGGGCGCGGTAGAGGTCGTCGAGTTGCTCGCGGCTGGTGGCGGTGACGGTGATGGTCACGCCCAGGTAGTTGCCGGCCTTGCTGTCGCGCAGCTCGACCGTGGTGGCGTCGAAGGCCGGGTCGAAGCGCTCGGCGATCTGTGTGATGGCGTGCACGAAGCCATCGACTTTCGCGCCCATCACCTTGATGGGGAACTGCGAGGGGTACTCGATCAGCGATTCCTTGCGCGGATCGGGGATCGATGCGGTGTCGGTGGGGGTCGTTGTGTCGGTCATGCGGAGGCTCCTGGCGCGTCGGCGTTGCGTTGCTTGGCCTGTTGGTAGGCGGCATACAAGCTCTGGTAGATGGGGCCGGGATGGCCATTGCCAATGGCCTGGCCATCGAGTGTGACAACGGGCAACACTTCCTTGGTGGCCGAGGACAGCAGCAGCTCGTCGGCGCCGAACACCTCGTCGCGCGACACGCGCCGCAGCGCGAAGGGAATGCCGCTGTCCTGGCACAGGCGCTCGAGCAGGCCGTAGCGGATGCCGGTCAGCACGAGGTTGTCTTTCGGTGGGCCGATGAGCGTGCCGTCCTTCACGATCCACACATTGCTCGACGAGGCCTCGCTGAGCCACTCGCCGCGGAACATCACGGTCTCGGTGGCGCCGGCCTCGACGCTGATCTGCCGTGCGAGCACCGCGCCCAGCAGGCTGGTGCTCTTGATGTGGGCCTTCTGCCAGCGGAAGTCGTCGGCCGTGACGCAGGCCACGCCCTTGGCGCGCACCGCATCGGCCACCGGCGGCAGGGGGTTCACCATCGCGAACACGGTGGGGCGCAGGCCGCGCACCATGGCGTGGTCGCGCGGCGCCACGCCACGCGAGACCTGGAAGTAGATCGCCTGCGGTGCCTTGCCCTGCGGCGCGGCCAGCTGCGTGGCGATGGCGCGCCATTCGTCGCGTGTGTAGGGGTTGTCGATCTGCAGCTCGGCCAGCGAACGCTCGAGGCGCGCGATGTGCTCGTCGAAGCAGAAGGGCACGCCGAAGTAGACGGGGATCACTTCGTAGATCCCGTCGCCGAAGATGAAGCCGCGGTCGAGGACGCTGATCTTCGCGTCGCGCAGGGGGGTGAATTCGCCGTTGAGAAAGCACGGCGTGTCGGGCAGTGCCGAGGTGATGTCTTGCATCCGCAAATTATGGGCGGACGCCACACTCGGTGCAGAACTGTCGACGAAGTGTCACGTTATGGCGGGACCCCGCTAGGTTTTACTTATAATCAATGGCTTTGTAAAATTCTCCGGGGACAAACACGGGGTGCATTCGAATGACAACCAACGCCCCTGTCCCTGAGGTTGACGCCGAAGAATCCGATTTCAAGCCACTGACGGCCGAAGAGGCCCAGAAGTTGCGCGAGCAAAACCCCGAGCTGTCACCCTGGTGGGTGATCGCAGCCCAAGTGGCTGCAGGCGTGGTGGTAGCTTGCCTGGCGTGGATCTGGACGGCGCGATCCGAGGCTGCAATCTCGGCGTTTTACGGAGCCATGACAGTAGCGATCCCCGCGGCCTTGTTTGTCCGCGGTGTCCGGCGCAAACCGGGCATGCCGTCGCAGGCTGTCATGTTGAGGTTTTTTGTGTGGGAGATGATCAAGATCGCGCTGACCGTTGCCTTGCTGGCCGCGGCGCCGTGGCTGATCGGGGGGCTCGTCTGGCTGGCCATGGTGGCTGGCGTGGTGGTCGCCATGAAGATGTACTGGGTGGCACTGTTGGTGCGGCCCAAATTTTTGAACCGGATTTGACTGTTTTGGAAGAGAGACGCTGAAAGATGGCCGCCGAAGGACACGCCCCGACCGCGAGTGAATACATCGTTCACCACCTCCAGCACTGGCAAGTCGACTGGAGCCTCAAGCCCGTCGTTCAATCCGCCATTGTTGACTTCAACGTCATCAACCTCGACTCGGTGCTCTACGCGCTGATCATCGGCGCATTGGGCTGCTTCGTGCTGTGGCTGGCTGCCCGCAAGGCAACGCCCGGCGTGCCCGGCCGTTTCCAGGCGGCGGTCGAGATCCTGGTCGAGATGGTCGACAACCAGGCCAAGGCCAACGTGCACAACGCCGCCAGCCGCAAGTTCATAGCCCCGCTGGCGCTCACCGTGTTCGTCTGGATCTTCCTGCTGAACGCGATGGACATGCTGCCGGTCGACCTGCTGCCGGCCATCTGGACCCAGGTCTACTCGGCGCTGGGCCACGATCCGCACCACGCCTACATGCGTGCCGTGCCGACCGCCGACCTCTCGACCACGCTCGGTCTTTCCACTTCCGTGCTGCTCCTGTGCCTCTTCTACAGCGTCAAGGTCAAGGGCCTGGGCGGCTGGGGCCACGAGCTGATCACCGCGCCCTTCGGTGCCCACCCTCTGCTGTGGCCCGTCAACCTGCTGATGCAGGTCATCGAGTACCTGGCCAAGACGGTCTCGCACGGCATGCGGTTGTTCGGCAACATGTATGCGGGCGAGCTCGTCTTCATGCTCATCGCCCTCATGGGTGGTGCCATGGCGGCCTCGTTCTCCGGTGTGTTGCTGCCCATCGGGCACATCATTGCCGGCACTGTCTGGGCGATCTTCCACATACTGGTGATCACGCTGCAGGCTTTCATCTTCATGATGCTGACCCTGATCTATCTGGGCCAGGCGCATGAGGCGCATTGAGTTTCCCTTTTTCTTTTCGTTTGCTTTAAATCTGTTCTAAGGAGTCATCATGGAAAACATTCTCGGTCTCGTCGCTCTCGCTTGTGGTCTGATCGTCGGTCTCGGCGCCATCGGTGCTTCCATCGGCATCGCGCTGATGGGTGGCAAGTTCCTGGAATCGTCGGCCCGTCAACCTGAGCTCATGAACGACCTGCAGACCAAGATGTTCATCTTGGCTGGTCTGATCGACGCGGCCTTCCTGATCGGCGTGGCCATCGCCCTGCTGTTCGCCTTCGCCAACCCGTTCGCCGCGACCCTGCTGGCCAACCTGCCCAAGTAAGCCGGTTCAACGCCACTCCAGAAAGGTGTTGCCGTGAGTATCAACGCGACCCTGTTCGTTCAGGCCATCGTCTTCCTGCTGCTGGTGCTGTTCACGATGAAATTCGTGTGGCCGCCCATCGCGAAGGCTTTGGATGAACGCGCACAAAAGATCGCTGCGGGCCTGGCGGCCGCCGAGAAGGCCAAGGCTGAACTCGCTTCCGCCAACCAGCGCGTCGAGCAGGAACTGGTTCAGTCTCGCAACGAGACCACCAGCCGCCTGGCCGATGCCGAGCGCCGCGCCCAGCAGATCATCGAAGAGGCCAAGGGCCGTGCAACGGTGGAGGCCAACAAGATCGTGGCCGACGCGCACGCCGAAGCCGAACAGCAGTCCGTGCGTGCCCGTGAAGCCCTGCGTGAGCAGGTCGCTGCACTGGCCGTCAAGGGTGCCGAGCAGATTCTCCGCAAGGAAGTCAATGCCGGTGTCCACGCCGACCTGCTCCAGCGCCTGAAGACCGAGCTCTGAGGACGATATGGCCGAACTTGCGACCATTGCCCGCCCCTACGCGGACGCGCTCTTCGAGGCTACTTCGAGCGACCTCGAAGGCACGGCCGGCTGGATCGGCCAGCTGGCCGCTCTCGCTGCCGATCCCCAGCTCCTGCAGTTCGCTGCCGACCCGAAGGTGTCGCCGGAACAGATCTTCGATCTGATCTCCGGTCTGCTGCCGCAAGCCTTGCCGGACACCGGCAAGAACTTCCTGCGCACGGTGATCGACAACGGCCGGCTTGCTGCATTGCCTGAAGTCGCGGCCCAGTACCGCGAGCTCAAGAACGCCAAGGGCGGCACGGCCGACGCGGTGATCTACAGCGCCTTCCCGATCGACGCGGCGAGCCTCGCCGAGGTCGCTGTGGCACTGCAGCGCCGTTTCGGTCGCCCGCTGAACACGCGTGTGGAATCCGATCCTTCGCTGATCGGCGGCATCCGTGTGGTGGTGGGGGACGAAGTCCTCGACACCTCCGTCAAGGCGCGTCTCGAACAAATGAAAGCAGCGCTCACCGCCTGAGGCGGCGAGCCGCGGTTGGCCCTATTTATTGAAAGAAGGAAAGAGTCATGCAACTCAATCCCGCAGAAATTTCCGAACTGATCAAGAGCCGTATCGAAGGCCTTGGCGTCAGCGCCGACATCCGCAACCAGGGCACCGTGGTCTCGGTGACCGACGGCATCGTGCGCGTGCACGGCCTGTCGGACGCGATGCAAGGCGAAATGCTCGAGTTCCCGCCCACGGCTGACGGCACGCCGTCGTTCGGCCTGGCGCTGAACCTCGAGCGCGACTCGGTCGGCGCCGTGATTCTGGGCGAGTACGAGCACATCTCCGAAGGCGACACCGTCAAGTGCACGGGCCGCATCCTGGAAGTGCCCGTGGGCCCCGAGCTCATCGGCCGCGTGGTGAACGCACTGGGCCAGCCGATCGACGGCAAGGGTCCGATCAACGCCAAGATGACCGACGTGATCGAAAAGGTCGCTCCCGGCGTGATCGCACGCAAGTCCGTCGACCAGCCGATGCAGACCGGCCTGAAGTCGATCGACTCGATGGTGCCCGTCGGCCGTGGCCAGCGCGAGCTGATCATCGGCGACCGCCAGACCGGCAAGACGGCAGTGGCGATCGACGCGATCATCAACCAGAAGGGTCAGAACATGACCTGCGTCTACGTTGCGATCGGCCAGAAGGCTTCGTCGATCAAGAACGTGGTGCGCTCGCTGGAACAAGCCGGCGCGATGGACTACACCATCGTCGTGGCTGCTTCGGCCTCCGAATCGGCTGCCATGCAGTACGTGTCGGCCTACTCGGGCTGCACGATGGGCGAATACTTCCGCGACCGCGGCCAGGACGCCCTGATCGTCTATGACGACCTGTCCAAGCAAGCCGTGGCCTACCGCCAGGTGTCGCTGCTGCTGCGCCGCCCGCCAGGCCGCGAAGCCTACCCCGGCGACGTGTTCTATCTCCACAGCCGTCTGCTCGAGCGCGCAGCCCGCGTGAACGCCGACTACGTCGAAGCCTTCACCAAGGGTGAAGTCAAGGGCAAGACCGGTTCGCTGACCGCACTGCCGATCATCGAAACGCAAGCCGGCGACGTGTCCGCCTTCGTTCCGACCAACGTGATCTCGATCACCGACGGCCAGATCTTCCTGGAAACCAGCCTGTTCAACGCCGGCATCCGTCCCGCCATCAACGCCGGTATCTCGGTGTCGCGCGTGGGCTCGTCGGCGCAGACCAACCTGATCAAGAACCAGTCGGGCGGTATCCGTACCGACCTGGCCCAGTACCGTGAACTGGCCGCGTTCGCGCAGTTCGCTTCCGACCTCGACGAAGCGACCCGCAAGCAACTCGACCGCGGTGCGCGCGTGACGGAACTGCTCAAGCAGACCCAGTACAGCCCGCTGCCGATCTCGCTGATGAATGCCACGCTGTTCGCAGTGAACAAGGGCTTCATGGACGACATCGACGTCAAGAAGGTGCTCCCGTTCGAACACGGCTTCCACCAGCTGCTGAAGACGAGCCACGCCGCCCTGCTCGAAACCATGGAAAAGCATGGTGCCAAGTGGGACGTCAAGCCGGCCAAGCCGGACGACAGCGCGGAAAAGCAGGCCTTCAAGAAGGTGTGCCAGGACGCCGAAGCCGAACTGCTGGCAGCAGCCACCTCGTTCAAGAAGTCGTTCGCCTGAGCGACCTTTTGACCGACGCAAGAAGGAGCTCATATGGCAGCTGGTAAGGAAATCCGCGGCAAGATCAAATCGGTGGAGAACACCAAGAAGATCACCAAGGCCATGGAAATGGTCTCGGTTTCCAAGATGCGCAAGGCGCAAGAGCGCATGCGTGCCGCACGCCCCTACAGCGAGAAGATCCGCAACATCGCGGCGAACCTTGGCAAGGCGAATCCCGAGTACACGCACGCCTTCATGAAGAAGAACGACGCCAAGGCGATCGGCTTCATCATCGTGACGAGCGACAAGGGCCTGTGCGGTGGCTTGAACACCAACCTGCTGCGCGCCGTGACGGCCAAGCTGCGCGAAGCGCAGTCGGCCGGCGTGGCGATCGAGTCGGTCGCCATCGGCAGCAAGGGCCTGGGCTTCCTGAACCGCATCGGTGCCCGCGTGGTGGCGCACGTCACCCACCTGGGTGACACGCCGCATCTGGACAAGCTCATCGGCCCGGTCAAGACGCTGCTGGACGCTTACGCGGAAGGCAAGCTCTCGGCCGTGTACCTGTGCTACACGAAGTTCATCAACACGATCAAGCAGGAGCCGCTCGTCGAGCAGTTGCTGCCGCTGGCCGCAGACTCGCTGCAAGTCGAGGAAGGCCAGCATTCGTGGGACTACATCTACGAGCCCGATGCGCAAAGCGTGATCGACGAGCTGCTGGTCCGCTATGTCGAGTCGCTGGTCTACCAGGGCGTGGCAGAAAACATGGCGTCCGAGCATTCGGCGCGGATGGTGGCCATGAAGGCCGCCACCGACAACGCAGGCAATGTGATCAGCGAGCTGAAGCTGGTCTACAACAAGACCCGCCAGGCCGGCATCACCAAGGAGCTCTCGGAAATCGTTTCGGGCGCTGCGGCGGCCGCCGGTGTCTGAGCCCTTCGGACCTCAACAGATTTAAATTTTTATCGGAGCAGACATGGCTCAAGCAGAAGCAGTTCAAGGCAAGATCGTTCAGTGTATTGGCGCTGTGGTCGACGTGGAATTCCCGCGCGACAAGATGCCCAAGATCTACGACGCCCTCAAGTTCGAAGGCAGCGCACTGACGCTCGAAGTCCAGCAGCAGCTCGGCGACGGCGTGGTCCGCACGATTGCGCTGGGTTCTTCCGACGGCCTGCGCCGCGGCCTGATCGTGACCAACACGCAAGCCCCCATCACCGTGCCCGTGGGCAAGGCGACGCTGGGCCGCATCATGGACGTGCTGGGCGCGCCCATCGACGAGCGTGGTCCGGTCGACCAGACGCTGACCGCCTCCATCCACCGCAAGGCTCCCGCGTACGACGAACTGTCGCCGTCGCAAGACCTGCTGGAAACCGGCATCAAGGTGATCGACCTGGTGTGCCCGTTCGCCAAGGGCGGCAAGGTGGGCCTGTTCGGTGGTGCCGGCGTGGGCAAGACCGTGAACATGATGGAACTCATCAACAACATCGCCAAGGCCCACTCGGGTCTGTCGGTGTTCGCCGGTGTGGGCGAACGTACCCGTGAAGGCAACGACTTCTATCACGAGATGGCCGACTCCGGCGTCGTGAACCTCGAGAAGCTCGAAGACTCCAAGGTCGCCATGGTCTACGGCCAGATGAACGAGCCCCCGGGCAACCGTCTGCGCGTGGCCCTGACCGGCCTGACCATCGCCGAGTCGTTCCGCGACGAAGGCCGTGACGTGCTGTTCTTCGTGGACAACATCTACCGCTACACGCTGGCCGGTACCGAAGTGTCGGCACTGCTGGGCCGCATGCCTTCCGCCGTGGGCTACCAGCCGACGCTGGCCGAGGAAATGGGCCGCCTGCAGGAGCGCATCACCTCGACCAAGGTCGGCTCGATCACCTCGATCCAGGCCGTGTACGTCCCTGCCGACGACTTGACCGACCCGTCGCCTGCCACGACCTTCGCCCACTTGGACTCGACCGTGGTGCTGTCGCGTGACATCGCTTCGCTGGGTATCTACCCCGCCGTGGACCCGCTGGACTCGACCTCGCGCCAGCTCGACCCGAACGTGGTCGGCGAAGAGCACTACAACGTGGCCCGCGCCGTGCAAGGCACGCTGCAGCGCTACAAGGAACTGCGCGACATCATCGCGATTCTGGGCATGGACGAACTGGCTCCCGACGACAAGCTCGCCGTGGCCCGCGCCCGCAAGATCCAGCGTTTCCTGTCGCAGCCGTTCCACGTGGCCGAAGTGTTCACGGGTTCGCCGGGCAAGTACGTGCCGCTGTCGGAAACCATCCGCGGCTTCAAGATGATCGTGAACGGCGAAGCCGACCACCTGCCGGAACAAGCGTTCTACATGGTCGGCACCATCGACGAAGCGTTCGAAAAAGCCAAGAAGGTCGCCTAAGGCGGCATGGGAACTCAGATGGCAAACACCATTCACGTCGACGTGGTCAGCGCGGAAGAGTCGATCTTCTCGGGCGAAGCCAAGTTCGTCGCGCTGCCCGGTGAAGCCGGTGAGCTCGGCATCTATCCGCGTCACACGCCGCTGATCACGCGCATCCGCCCCGGCGCCGTGCGCATCGAGACGGCCGACGGCGGCGAAGAGTTCGTCTTCGTGGCGGGTGGCATCCTCGAAGTGCAGCCCGACGCCGTCACCGTGCTGTCCGACACCGCGATCCGCGGCAAGGACCTCGACGACGAGAAGGCCAACAAGGCCAAGGCGGCCGCCGAGGAAGCGCTGAAGAACGCGAAGAGCGACATCGACATCGCGATGGCGCAGTCGGAACTGGCCGTGATGGCTGCGCAGATCGCTGCGCTGCGCAAGTACCGCCAGAAGAAGTAAACCAGAGCCGCTGCCCTCGGGCAGAAGCCAAGAAGAAGCCGCCTCCGGGCGGCTTTTTTTCGTCCGTCCGAGCCAGGATGAAGGTGCATTTGATCTGAAATAGGTCGAAGTTCAGCCTTGCCCGGCTGAAGATGCCCTCCTAGTATTCGCCTTCGCCCGGCGACCGGTGCTTTCTGACCGGCGCCTTTCCCACAAGAAGAGCGGAGACAACACGCGTGGCACCCTGGAGCGGCATCACGACCGACGAAATGCGGTTGCTGGAATCGACCTTCTGGTCGGCCGGCGGCTCTCGCCATGCCATGGCCGAGCAGCTGGGCTTCTCCAAGAGCAAGGCCAACGCGCTCATCGCCGGCCTGGTCGACCAGGGCTTGTTGGCCGAGGCCGGCCTGCAGCGCTCCTCGGGCGGTCGCCGCGCCGAAAACCTCCAGCTCAATGCCGAACTCGGCGTGCTCGTCGGCATCGACATCGGTGCCACCAGCCTGGACGTCGCGGTGCTGCGCCCCGACCTCACGGTGCTGGCCCAGCACGAAGAAGCGGCCGACGTGCGCGAAGGCCCGGCCGTGGTGCTGGCGCGCGTGCGCGCGCTGATGCGCGAACTGCTGGCCCGCTGCGGGCAGGGCCCACGGAACGTGCTGGGCATCGGCATCGGCGTGCCCGGCCCCGTCAACTTCGAAATCGGCCAGCTCGTGAACCCGCCGCTCATGCCGGCCTGGGACAGTTTCTCGATCCGCGACTACCTGCGCGAGGACTACGCGGCGCCGGTGTTCGTCGACAACGACGTCAACCTGATGGCGCTCGGCGAGCTGTGGCGGCTGCGGCGCTCGCTCTCCAATTTCCTCGTGATCAAGATCGGCACGGGCATCGGCTGCGGCATCGTCTGCCACGGCGAGGTGTACCGCGGCGCGGCCGGCTCGGCCGGCGACGTGGGCCACATCTGCGTCGACCAGGAAGGCCCGCGCTGCCACTGCGGCAACCTGGGCTGCGTCGAGGCGATGGCAGCCGGCCCCGCGATCACGCGCATGGCGATGCAGGCGGCCGAAGCCGGCGAAAGCGCGACGCTCGCCGAATGTCTGCGCACGCGCGGGCGCATCGACGCCTTCGACGTGGGGCAGGCCAGCCGCGGCGGCGACCCGGCGGCCAACGCCATCATCCAGCGCGCGGGCAGCCTCATCGGGCAGATGCTCGCGTCGGTCGTCAACTTCTTCAACCCGTCGCACGTGTTCATCGGCGGCGGCATCACGCGCATCGGGCCGCTGTTTCTCGCTGCCGTGCGCCAGAGCGTCTACCAGCGCTCACTCGCGCTGTCGACGCGGCACCTCGAGATCCAGTACACGCCGCTGGGCACGCAGGGCGGCCTCGTCGGCGCGGGCGTGCTGGCGATGCAGGAAACGCTCAAGGCCCGCGGGGTGGCGCCATGACGAACGCCGTGGCAACCAAGAGCAGCGTCGCCGTCGAGTTCGACGGCGTGGTGAAGGCCTTCGGCCCCGTGCAGGTGCTGCATGGCGTGAGCTTTGCGCTCGCGCCGGGGCGCGTGTACGGCCTGCTCGGCGAGAACGGCGCGGGCAAGTCCACGCTGATGAAGATCCTGTCGGGCTACGAGTCGCTGACCAGCGGCACCTTGCGCATCAACGGCCAGCCGCAAAGCTTCACGAGCTCGCGCGATGCCGAGGCGTTGGGCATCGTGCTCATCCACCAGGAGTTCAACCTCGCCGAAGACCTCAGCGTGGCGCAGAACATCTTTCTGGGCCACGAGAAAAAGAAGGGGTTCCTGCTCGACGACGCCGCGATGGAGCGCGATGCCGCCGCCGCGCTCGCCGCCGTGGGCCTGGCCATCGACCCGCGCACCAAGGTGCGTCGCCTCATCGTCGCCGAGAAGCAGCTCGTCGAGATCGCGAAGGCCATCGCCCGTCGCGCGCGCCTGCTCGTCATGGACGAGCCCACCGCCACGCTCACGCCCGGCGAGACCGAGCGCCTGTTCAAGCTCATCGCGCAACTGCGTGCCGACGGCGTGACCATCGTCTACATCTCGCACAAGCTCGACGAGGTGGAGCAGGTCACCGACGAGGTGATCGTGATGCGCGACGGCCGCTTCGTGGCGCGCGCACCCACGCCCGAGGTCTCGCGCCAGCAGATGGCCAACCTCATGGTGGGCCGCGAGCTCGCCGACCTGTACCCGCCGCGCGACCTCGTCGTGGCCGCCGACAAGCCCGCCCTGCGCGTGCGCAATTTCAGCGTGCCCGGCTGGGCGAACGACGCGAGCTTCGAGGTGCGCCCCGGCGAGATCCTCGGCTTCGCGGGCCTCGTCGGCGCGGGCCGCACTGAACTCTTCGAGGGCCTGCTCGGGCTGCGCCCGGCCAGTGGCACCGTCGAGATGCGTGGCGAGCCCGTACCGCACGGCAAGGGCTGGCGCAACCCGCGCGATGCCGCGAAACACGGCCTCACCTACCTCAGCGAAGACCGCAAGGGCAAGGGCCTGCACGTGCACTTCGGCCTGCGCCAGAACCTCACGCTGATGGCGTTGGAGCGCTACGCGCAGCCCTGGCTCAAGCCCGACGCGGAGCGCGCGGCGCTCGCCGAGGCGGTGAAGGACTACGGCATCCGCACCGGTTCGCTCGACGTGCGGGCCTCGTCGCTGTCGGGCGGCAACCAGCAGAAGCTCGCGCTCGCCAAGGTGCTGCAGCCGCAGCCCAAGGTGGTGGTGCTCGACGAGCCCACGCGCGGCGTGGACATCGGCGCCAAGCGCGACATCTATTTCCTGATCCAGCGACTCGCCCGCGAAGGCCTCGCGGTGATCGTCGTCTCGTCCGAGCTGATGGAACTGATCGGCCTGTGCCACCGCGTCGCGGTGATGCGCGCGGGCCGGCTCGTTGCCACGCTCGACGCGACCCACCTGACTGAAGAGGAGCTCATCGCTCATGCCACCGGAACCGCAGACACCCCCACCGCAGCCTGAAGCGGCCATCGCCGCAGCAGCAGCGCACCGCAGCGAGGCCAAGCCGCGCTGGACCGAGCGCCTGCACGGCCTCGGCCCGGTCATCGGCCTCGTGCTGTTGTGCATCGCGGGCACGCTGCTCAACGGCGACTTCGCGACCGTCGACAACGCGATGAACGTGCTCACGCGCACCGCCTTCATCGGCATCATCGCGGTGGGCATGTGCTTCGTGATCATCTCGGGTGGCATCGACCTGTCGGTGGGCTCGATGGCCGCGCTCATCGCGGGCAGCGTGATCATGTTCATCAACTGGGCCGGTCCCGCCTCGGGCTCGCCGCTGATGGCGGTGATGATGGGCGCGGTGCTCGCCGTGGCGCTGGGCGCGCTGTTCGGCCTGGCGCACGGCCTGCTCATCACCAAGGGACGCATCGAGCCCTTCATCGTGACGCTGGGCACGCTGGGCATCTTCCGCGCGTACCTCACGTACTTTGCCGACGGCGGTGCGCTCACGCTCGACAACGAGCTGTCTGATCTCTACGCGCCCGTGTACTACGCCAGCCTCGCGGGCATCCCGGTGCCGGTGTGGGTGTTCGTGATCGTCGCGGTCATCGGCGGCGTCATCCTGAATCGCACGGCCTACGGGCGCTACGTGCAGGCCATCGGTTCCAACGAGCAGGTGGCACGCTACGCGGCCGTGGACGTCGACCGCGTGAAGATCCTCACCTACGTGCTGCTCGGCGTGTGCGTGGGCATTGCCACGCTGCTGTACGTGCCGCGCCTGGGCTCGGCCTCGCCGACCACCGGCCTGCTGTGGGAGCTCGAAGCGATCGCCGCGGTGATCGTCGGCGGCACCGCATTGAAGGGCGGCGCGGGCAGCATCACCGGCACGGTGGTGGGCGCGATCCTGCTCTCGGTCATCAGCAACATCCTGAACCTCACCAGCATCATCAGCGTGTACCTGAACGCGGCGGTGCAGGGCTTCGTGATCATCGTCGTCGCGTTCCTCCAAAGAGGCCGGCGCTAGTTTTCCGTTCGTTCCGTTCCACCACCAAAGAGGAGACATCCAGCATGACGACTTTCACCCGACGCCTCGCGCTCACGGCGGTTGCCACCGCAGCGTTCGCCGCCAGCCTGCCCGCGCTTGCCGCGGACAAGGTCAACCTCGGCGTGTCGATTCCCGCGGCCACGCACAGCTTCATGGGCGGCATCAACTACTGGGCCAACCAGGCGAAGAAGGACCTCGAGAAGCAGCACAAGGACCTGAAGATCACGATCAAGACCGCAGCCAACGCGCCCGAGCAGGCCAACCAGCTGCAGGACCTGTCGACGGTCACCAAGATCAACGCGCTCGTCGTGTTCCCGTTCGAATCGGCGGCGCTCACCAAGCCGGTCGCGCAGGTCAAGGCCAAGGGCGCGTACGTCACCGTGGTCGACCGCGGCCTGACCGACACCAGCGCGCAGGACGCGTACGTGGCCGGCGACAACACCGCTTTCGGCAAGATCCCGGCCGAGTACATCGTGAAGCAGCTCGGCGGCAAGGGCAATGTGGTTGCTCTGCGCGGCATCGCGACCACGCTCGACAACGAGCGCATGGACGCCTTCAACGCCGTGCTCAAGGGCAGCCCCGACATCAAGCTGCTCGACGCCAAGTACGCCAACTGGAACCGCGACGACGCCTTCAAGGTCACGCAGGACTACCTCACGCGCTTCAAGAACATCGACGCCATCTGGGCCGCCGACGACGACATGGCCGTGGGCGTGCTCAAGGCCATCTCGCAGGCCAAGCGCGACGACATCAAGATCGTGTTCGGCGGCGCCGGCGCCAAGGACATGGTCAAGACCATCATGGACGGCAAGGACAAGCGCATCACGGCCGACGTGAGCTACTCGCCCAAGTTCATCTACGACGCGATCAAGCTCACGGCCGAGGCGCGCCTGAAGGGCGAGAAGCTGCCGGCGACCACGATCATTCCGTCGGTGCTGATCACCAAAGAGAACGCCAAGGATTTCTACCACCCGAACTCGCCGTTCTAAGGTGACCGAGATCGCTTCACGTCCCCTGCGCTGCGCCATGGTCGGCGGCGGTCGCGACGCCTTCATCGGCGCCGTGCACCGCAAGGCCATGGCGCTCGACGGCCAGATCGCGCTGGTCGCCGGCGCGCTGTCGTCGAGCCCGGACAAGGCGCGCGCCTCCGGCCGCGACCTCGGCCTGGCCGACGACCGCAACCACGGCGACTGGCAGGCGCTGCTGGCCGACGAGCTGAAGCGCCCGGCCGATGAGCGCATCGACTTCGTCTCGATCGTCACGCCCAACCACGTGCACTACCCGGTGGCGCAGGCCTTCGCGGAGGCGGGCTTTCATGTGGTGTGCGACAAGCCGCTGGTGCACACGCGCGCGCAGGCCGATGCGCTGGTCGCCACCGTGGCAAAGCAGGGCACGGTGTTCGGCGTGACCTACAACTACACCGGCTACCCGATGGTGCGGCAGGCGCGCGAGATGGTGCGCACGGGCCAGATCGGCGAGGTCCGCAAGGTCGTCGTCGAATACAACCAGGGCTGGCTCGCCAGCCACGTGGAAGCCGCAGGCGGCAACAAGCAGGCCGACTGGCGCACCGACCCCGCGCGCAGCGGCGCGGGGGGCGCCATCGGCGACATCGGCTCGCATGCCGAGAACCTCGTGGCCACCGTGACCGGCCTGGAGATCGAGAGCCTGTGCGCCGACCTCGGCGCGCTGGTGCCGGGCCGCCTGCTCGACGACGACGGCAGCCTGCTGCTGCGCTTCCAGGGCGGTGCGCGCGGCGTGCTGGTGGCCTCGCAGATCAACACCGGGCTGGAGAACGACCTGCGCCTGCGCGTCTCCGGCACGCTGGGCACGCTCGAATGGCGCCAGGAGCAGCCGAGCCAGCTCGTGCACCTGCCGCACGACGGGCCCCGGCGCCTGCTCACGCGCGGCGCGCCCTGGCTGTGCGAGTCGGCGCGGCGCGCGAGCCGCCTGCCGGCCGGCCATCCCGAAGGCTTCATCGAGGCATTCGCGAACGTCTATGCAGGCGTGGCCGCGGACATCCGCGCGCGGCTCGCGGGGCAGGTGGCCGATCCGCTGGCGGCGGACTATCCGCGCGTGGAAGACGGGGCGCGCGGCGTGCGCTTTATCGAGCGCACGGTGGTGTCGGCTGGAAGCGAATTAAAGTGGACGCCCTGGTAGCCGCGCACGGGCCTCGTTGAAACGAGGCGAGGCCGCGGCACCAGCGGCCGCCATGACGCATTCCTCCTCTTCTTCTTTCGACGCCCCTTCGCCTCAGCCTTCATGGCCGCGCGCCCTCTGGCAGCGCTGCCGCACGCTGTGGCTGCTCAAGCTGGCCGGCAACACCGTCGCCACGCTGGGTTTCTTCCCGCTGTACTTCTGGGTCATGCACCACGCCGGGCCGGCGTGGGTGCTGCCGCTCACGGCCGTCGACCGGCTGATCGCGTTCTGGCCGGCGATGCTGCCGGTGTACCTCACGCTGTGGGCCTACATCGCGCTGCCGGTGCTGCTGGCCAGGGACCGGCGCGAGCTGAACACCATCGCCATCGGCTGCGCGGTGATGACGGCGATCGCGCTGGCCGTGTTCTGGTGGATGCCCACGGCGATCCCGAACTTCACGATCGACGCCGTGCCGGGCTCGTCGCTGCACTTCCTCAAGACCTTCGATGCGGCGGGCAACGCCTTTCCTTCATTGCATGTGTCGTTCTCGGTGTTCGCCTGCATGGTGCTGGCGCGGCAGCTGCGCGAAGCCGGCGCGCCGGGCTGGCTGCGGCTGCTCAACCTCGCGTGGGCGGTGGCCATCGTGTACTCGACGATGGCGGTGCGCCAGCATGTGCTGATCGACGTGCTGGGCGGCCTCGGGCTGGGCCTGGCGCTGGGCTTCGCGTTGTGTGAGCGGCCCTCGGCAGCCCTGGCGCCTGTCGCGGCACGGGCGGCGTAGACCGATCGCGGTATTCCGCCGCGCGGGCGCCGACGGTACAAAGCGGCATCGCCGTCCACCGAGCCCGCCATGACCTTTCGCCTGCTCTCCCTCGCTGCCGTCGCCTGTCTTCTCGCCGGCCCCGCGCTGGCCATCGACTACCCGGCGCGCAAGCCGGGCCTGTGGGAAATCCAGACCGGGGAGGGCGGCGCGGCCACGGCCAAGGCGCCGGGCCAGACGATCCAGCAGTGCATCGACGCGGCCACCGACAAGGCGATGCGCGAGATGGGCCAGGGCATGGGCAAGGATATGTGCTCCAAGCAGGACCTGCGCCTCGAAGGCGTGAAGCTGGTCATCGACTCGGTCTGCAAGATCGGCCCCACCACCGCGACCTCGCGTGCCGTGATGAGCGGCGACTTCAGCAGCGCCTACCGCGTGGAAAGCAAGTCGACCTACAGCCCGCCGCTGATGGGGCGCACCGAAGGAACGAGCGTCGTCGACGCCAAGTGGGTCGGCCCCTGCAAGCCGGGCCAGAAGCCCGGCGACATGGTCATGGGCAACGGCATGAAGATGAACATGCTCGACGCGATGGCGAAGATGCCGCCGCGCAAGTGAGCGCGGCCGGTTGCTGGATCAGCCCGCGCCGTTCGCCTTGACCCAGCGCACGATGTCGGCCGCGCCCATCGCGCCGGCCTGCCGCGCGACCTCGCGCCCGCCCTTGAACAGGGCCAGCGTCGGGATGCTGCGAATGTTGAAGCGCGCGCCCAGCGCCTGCACCGCCTCGGTGTCGACCTTGGCCAGCCGCACCTGCGGTTCGAGCTGGGCCGCCGCCTGTTCGTAGGCCGGCGCCATCTGGCGGCACGGGCCGCACCAGGGCGCCCAGAAATCGACCAGCACCGGGATCTCGTTGCGCGCGATGTGGCGGTCGAAGGTGGCCACGTCGGGCAGTGCCGTGGAGTGGCCGGTGAACAGCGGGCGGTGGCAGCTGCCGCAGTCGGGCGCGCTGCCCAGTTGCGCCGTGCGCACGCGGTTGGTCGTGTGGCAGTGCGGGCAGACGATGTGCAGCGATTCGGATTCGGTCATGTCCGAAAAATAGGGGCCGTGTGCGCGGATTGCAAGGCGCGGGCACCGAGGGCGCCGGGCCTCAGAGCACCACGGGCGCGTCGGGCAGCTCGTTGGTGTCGGGCTGGTCGTCGGCCAGCGGGAAGTGGGCCATCAGCAGCGCCGACACCTCTTCCAGCGCCAGCGTGATGCCGTCCTCGAAGCGGCCTTCGCGGAAGGCCACGGCCATGCGCTGCGTCATGGCGGCCCATTCGGCGGAGCCGACGTGGGCGTCGATGCCGCGGTCGGCCACGATCTCGATGGCGTGCTCGGCCAGCAGCAGGTAGATCAGCACGCCGTTGTTGTGCGCGGTGTCCCACACGCGCAGCTTGCCGAACAGCGTCACGGCGCGCTCCCGGGGCGGCGCGTGGCGCCACAGGTAGGACATCGGCAGGCCGGCCTCGACGCAGATGCGGATCTCGCCGCTGTGGCGCCGCTCGCTCGCGGCCACGCGGCCGGCCAGGCGCTGCATCGCGTCGGCCGGCAGCACGCGGCGCACCGCGGCTTCGTCGGTCCAGCGATGCCGCCAGATGCGGCCCAGCTTCGAGAAGAGCGTGGGGTCTGCAGTTGCCATGAGGTTCACCAGTCTCCCGAAGCGCCGCCGCCGCCGAAATTGCCACCGCCGCCGGAGCTGAATCCGCCGCCGCCACCTCCGCCGCCGCCGCTACTCCAGCCGCCGCCACCGCCACCACTGCTCCAGCCACCCCCGCCGCCACCGCCTCGGCCGCCGCGACCGGGACCGAAGCCGGCAAGGCCCGAGAACAGCGAGACCATGAGCGCGATCAGCCCGGCGATCACCGCGATCACGGTGCTGGTTGTGAGAAAGAACGCGACCACACCGATGCCGCCGCCCATGGCGACCGAGCCCATCGTCTTGCCCAGGATGGCGCGCGCGATCGGCGCGCCGACGAAGACGCCGACGAACAGGAAGATTGCGAGGTTCTCCCAGTCGAAGCCATCGCTGCTGCCTCCGCTATTGCTGCGCGAAGGCTCGGGCAGCGGCTCGCCGTCGACCAGGCCGATGAGCCGGTCCACCGCCGCGTTCAGGCCGCCCGCGAAGTCGTTGTTGCGAAAGCGCGGCTTCATCTCCTCGTCGATGATGCGCACCGCCGCGAGGTCGGGCACCGCGCCTTCGAGCGTCTTGGCGGTGGCGATGCGCATCTTGCGATCGTCCTTGGCAACGATGACCAGGAGGCCGTCGCCCACGCCCTTGCGGCCGATCTTCCAGGTGTCGCCCACGCGCTGCGCGTAGCTCGCGATGTCTTCGGGCGCCGTGGTCGGCACCATCAGCACCACGATCTGCGAACCCTTGCGTTGCTCGAAGGCCGCGAGCTTGGTTTCGAGGCCCGAGCGCTGCGCGGCGTCGAGCGTGCCGGTCTGGTCGATCACGCGCGCCGTGAGCGTGGGGATCGGCAGCGGGCCCTGCGCCAGCGCGGGCAGGCCAGCCCATGCGAGGGCCGCGATGAAGATCGCTGCCAGTGCGCGGCGGATCAGGGCTGCGGCCATCGGCGCCGCTTCTTACTTCTTGGGAGTGCTGAAGTCGACGGTCGGCGGCGTCGAGATCTGGGCTTCGTTCTGCACCGAGAAATTCGCCTTCGGCTTGTAGCTGAAGACCATGGCCGTGAGGTTGGTCGGGAAGCTGCGCGCGAGCACGTTGTACTCCTGCACGCTCTCGATGTAGCGGTTGCGTGCCACGGTGATGCGGTTCTCGGTGCCCTCGAGCGTCACGCGCAGGTCGCGGAAGGCCTGGTTGGCCTTGAGGTCGGGGTAGCGCTCGGCCACCACCATGAGCCGCGACAGCGCCGACGACAGCTCGCCCTGCGCCTGCTGGAACTTGTTGAAGGCCTCGGGGTTGTTGAGCGTCTCGGGCGTCACCTGGATCGAGGTGGCCTTGGCGCGCGCCTCGATCACCTTGGTGAGCGTGTCCTGCTCGAAGCTGGCTTCGCCCTTCACGGTGGCGACGATGTTCGGCACGAGGTCGGCACGCCGCTGGTACTGGTTGAGGACCTCGCTCCAGGCCGACTTGCTGGCCTCGTCGAGGGACTGGAACTGGTTGTAGCCGCATCCGCTGAGGGACAGGACGGCCGCGAGAATCAGGAACCAGCGCTTCATCATCATTTGCATTACCTCCGCAGAAGGAGGCCGAAGTTAGCATAGATGGGGTCATGGCCCTCGATCCCCTCCACGCCCTGCAGGCCGCGAACCGCGCGGTGCCGCCGGCGGCCGCGCCGCCCACCGGCACGCTGCTGATCGCGGGTGCGACCGGCGCGCTCGGCCAGGAGCTGCTGCACCGGCTCGCGGGCCGCCACCGCTTCCAGCGCACGCGCGTGCTGGCGCGCGAGCCCATGCACGACGGGCTGCCCGGCGTCGAGACCGTGCAGTGCCCGGCGCTGCCGATCGCGCAGTGGCCCCTGGTGGCGGCCGACGTGGCGGTGGTCGCCTTCGACCCGCCGCGCCTGTACCACGGCCGCGAGCGCGCGCTGTGGCACCCCGAGCCCGCCGACCTGCCCGCGCTGGCGCGCTGGCTGCGCGCCAGCGGCGTGCGCACGCTGGCCATCGTGCAGCCGCACGACCGCGGCCGGCTGCCCGAGGCGCTCAAGCGCGGGCTGGCCAGCCTCGACGAGCAGGCCGTGGTCGCCTGCGGCTTCGAGCGCCTGATCCTGCTGCGCTCGGCGCGCAAGCCGGCCGACGTGCGCCTGGCCAACCTGGGCGAGCGGATGGCCGCCTGGATGCTGTCGATCATGCGGTTCATGGTGCCGGCCAACGAGCAGCCGGTGCGCGCGCCCAAGATGGCCGAGCTGGTCGACCTCGCGCTGCGCGTGGCGCCGCCCGGCGTGCACGTGGCCGCGCCCGAGATGGTGTGGCAGGCCGCGCAGGGCGCCACCGAGGCGGCGGCGCGCGCGTGGCTGATTCCGGCGTCCGCGCCCGAAGCACCCACGGCCGGGTCGCCCGTTGCCACATCGCCGTGACATGGGCAGGGCAAAATCCGGCCTACCCCCTTCGCTCTCGCCCTTCACCGCCATGCCCAAGACCCCTTTCCGCGCCGCCGCGGCCATCGGCGGCACTGCCGACGATGTCGAGGCCGCCTTCTATGAAGCGCTGCAACGCGGCGATGTCGATGCACTGATGGCCTGCTGGGCCGACGAGGACGAGGTGTTCTGCGTCCACCCGGGCGGCCCGCGGCTGGTGGGCGCGGTGGCGATCCGCGCGGCCTTCGAGCAGATGTTCGCCAACGGCGCCATCCATGCGACGCCGGCGCGCGTGCGCAAGATCGAGTCGCTGGCGAGCGCCGTGCACAACGTGCTGGAGCGCATCGAGGTGCTCACGGCCGAGGGGCCGCGCCATGCCTTCGTGCTGGCCACCAACGTGTATCACAAGACCGCGCAGGGCTGGCGCATGGTGGCGCACCACGCGAGCCCGGGCAGCGCGCGCGAGCCGGACGACGCGAACGATCCACCGCAGGTCCTGCACTGAGTCCTGCCCCGAGCGATGGCCTCTCCCTTTCCTTCTTCCTCTTTCTCACCGGATTCCGCGTCGCCCGTTGCCTACGACGCCATGGGCTACGACGCCCCGCGCTGGCTGCCCGGCGGCAACCTGCAGACCATCTGGGCCGCGCTGTGCGCGCGCCGTTTCGACGGGCCGGCGCCGGTGTACCGCCGCGAGCGCTGGACCGCGCCGGACGGCGACTTCATCGACGTCGACTTCGCCGATGCGCCGCAGCCCGGCCCCCGGCCGCTGCTGGTGCTGTTCCACGGGCTCGAGGGCTCGTCGCGCAGCCATTACGCCGAGGCCTTCGCGGCCTTTGCCGCCGCGCGCGGCATGGCCTTCGCGGTGCCGCACTTCCGCGGCTGCAGCGGCGAGCTGAACCTCGCGCCGCGCGCCTACCACTCGGGCGACCACGAAGAGATCGACTGGATCCTGCGGCGCATGCACGCGCAGCACGTGGTGCAGGGCGGCGGTGGGCCGGTGCTGGCGGCCGGCGTCTCGCTGGGCGGCAATGCGCTGCTGCGCTGGGCCTGCGAGGCGGGCGAGAGCGCGCGGGCCTCGGTCGACGCGGTGGCGTCGGTGTGCGCGCCGCTCGACCTGGCGGCGGGCGGCGAGGCGATCGGGCGCGGCTTCAACCGGCTGGTCTACACCCGCATGTTCCTCGCGACCATGAAGCCCAAGGCGCTGGCCAAGCTGGCGCAGTTCCCGGGCCTGTTCGACCGCGACCGGCTGATGGCCGCGCGCGATCTCTACGACTTCGACGACGTGTTCACGGCCCCGCTGCACGGCTTTCGCAACACCGACGACTACTGGGCGCGCGGCTCGTCCAAGCCGCTGCTGGGCGCGATCCGCGTGCCCGCGCTGGTGGTGAACGCCCGCAACGACCCCTTCATTCCGGCCCGCAGCCTGCCGGGGCCGAAGGAGGTCGGGTCGCACGTCACGCTGTGGCAGCCCGCGGGCGGCGGCCACGTGGGCTTTCCGCTCGGGCTGCCGCCGGGGCACGTGGGCGGAATGCCCGAGCGCGTGGGAGGGTGGCTGGCCCACCACCTCTCGTCGACGCGGGCGCAAAATACGGCCCATGGATGACATCGTCAAACAGGCATTGGCCAAGTGGCCGAACGTGCCGCACTGCTACGGCTGGCTCGGCCTGGACGCGCGCGGCAACTGGTACATGCGCGACGACCGCACGCAGGCCCAGGGCCCGTTTCGCAGCGCCAAGGGCTCGATGCTGCGGCACGACAAGCTGATCGACTTCATCCACCGCAACTACGAGCACGACGCCGACGGCCAATGGTTCTTCCAGAACGGGCCGCAGCGCGTGTATGTCGAGCTGGAGGCGGCGCCGCTGGTGTGGCGCGTGGCGCAGCAGGGCGCGGGCGCCTTCACGGTCACGGCCCACACGGGCGTGCCGGCCGAGGTGTCGGGCTGCCTGCTCGACGAAGAAGGCCGGCTCTATCTGGTCGCGCCGGCGGGGCTCGGGCTGGTGCACACGCAGGACGTGGGCATCGCCGCCGAGGCCGTGGAGCAGGGCGTCTGGACGCCGGAGCCGGTGCGCGCGGCCGACCTGCCGGGGCGCTTCGGGCATGTGCTGAGCCCAGCAGAGCGCCATGCAGGCGTGGCTGTATAGCTATTGAAAAGATAGCAACCCGGATCGTCCGGGCGTAAAAAAACCGGCCTGAGAGCCGGTTTTTTCATGGGCGCGAGGCGCCGTCGATTGCTTACTTGGCAGGCGCGCTGGCCGCAGCCGACGCACCTTCGGCCGGCGCGGCGGCCGCTGCCGGACGGTCCGGCACCGGGAACTTGGCGCCACCGGCGTTGGCCAGGTACACCACGGCACGGCCGATTTCGATGTCTTCGAAGTCGCCGCCGCCCTGGGCGGGCATGGCGCCCTTGCCCTTGAGCGCGTGCTCGAGCAGCGTCGCGTAGCCCTGGCCGATGCGCGGGCCCCAGGCTGCGGCGTCGTTCAGGTGCGGGGCACCGGGGATGCCGGGGGCGCCGTGGCAGGCCACGCACTGGGCCTTGAACACGGCATCGCCAGCGGCCAGCGGCCGGTTGGCGTCACGGATCTCGATGGAGCCGACCTTCTTGAGGCGCTCGGCCACTTCACGGTCGCGCGATTCCTTGGTCACGCCGTAGAGCGCCATGTTGTCGCCCTCCGCGGTACCGGCGGGCTTGGTGCCCGAGACCACATAGGACACGAGGCCCACGATGATCAGGATCGGAATGATGAAAGAGAAAAATACCGCGAGCAGCAGTTGCTTCGGGTTCTTGATCGGGCCGGTATGGGCTTCTTCTGTGGCCTGGTTGTGCGGGTCTGCGCTCATGGCGTCCTCAATAACGGGGGGCTCGTCGGGGGCTTTTTCTAACCAACCGGCGATTATAGAGAGGCCCTTTGCCCGCGCGGGCAATTGACCTCTCCATATCGGACGCGCAGGTGTCTCAACCGTTGTTGCGTGTGGCCCAGCCGCCACCCAGCGTCTTGTACAGCGTGACCTGGTTCTGCAGCTGCAGCAGGCGCGTGGCCACCGCCGATTGCTGCGCCGTGAACAGCGAACGCTGTGCGTCGAGCAGGTCGAGCGCGCTGGCGATGCCGTTGCGATAGCGCAGGTCGGACAGCTTGTAGCGCACCGCCTCGGCGTCGGCTTGCGCGGTCTGCGCGCGCGCCTGCTCGCCCAGCGTGGCGCGGCCCGCGAGTGCGTCGGCCACTTCGCGGAAGGCGGTCTGCACCGACTTCTCGTACTGCGCCACCGCGATCTCGCGCCCGGCCTTGGCCGAGTTGAGCCCCGCGATGTTGCGGCCCGCGTCGAAGATCGGCAGCGTGACCGTGGGCGCGAAGCTCCAGGCCTTGGTGCCGCGATCGAACAGGTTCGAGAACTCGCTGCTCGCGGTGCCGATCGAGCTCGTGAGCGACACGCGCGGGAAGAAGTTCGCGCGCGCCGCGCCGATGTTGGCGTTGGCCGCGATCAGCTGCTGCTCGGCCGCGCGGATGTCGGGCCGCTCGGTCAGCAGGTCGGAGGGCAGGCCGGCCGGCACGTCGGGCATCGGGCGGATGCCCGCGAGACCCTTGGTGCCGCCGGCGGTGGCCTCGGCCGGCACCGGCGCGCCGAGCAACAGCGCGAGCGCGTTCTCGTCCTGCAGGCGGGCGCGCTGCTGCTGCGCATAGGCGGCGCGCGCGGTCTCGGCCTGCGAGTTCGCGGCCTGGAAGTCGATCTCGGACGACACGCCGTTGTCGAAGCGCAGCTTGGTCAGGCGCACCGACTCGTCGCGCGTGACCATGGTCTGGCGCGTGATCTCGAGCAGCTCGTCGTCGGCCAGCAGCGTGAGCCAGCCGCTGGCCACGGCCGCGATCAGGCTGATCTGCGCGGCCTTGCGCGACTCTTCCGTGGCCAGGTACTGCGACAGCGCCTGGTCCTTCAGCGCGCGGATGCGGCCGAAGAAGTCGAGCTCCCACGCGGTGAAGCCGAAGTTGACCGCGTACTGCGAGGCCACGCTGCCCTGCGTCGGATCGATCGCCTGGTAGGCGTTGGGGCTCGAGCGCGAGCCCGTGCCCGTGAGGCCGAGCGCCGGGAACAGCGCCGAGCGTTCGATCTGGAACTGCGCACGCGCCTGCTCGATGTTGAGCACCGACACGCGCAGGTCGCGGTTGTTCGCCAGCGCCGTCTGGATCAGGCCCGCCAGGCGCGGGTCGGTGAAGAAGTCCTGCCAGGGCAGGGCGGCCGCAGCGGGACCCGACGGCTGCGCCGGGTCGCCCGGGTAGGTCGTCGGCACCGGCGCCGCGGGGCGCTCGTAGGTCGGGATCAGCGAGCAGCCTGCCAGCAGCATCGCGGCGGCCAGCACGGTAGGGATCAGAGGTTTCTTAGTCATGGTGTGTGGTGTCTCCCGTGATGCCGGCTGCTGCCGCATGCCGCTTGTCGGCCTCGTGCTGGCGCGCGCTGCCCTTGAACAGCGTGCGCACCACCACGAAGAACACCGGCACGAAGATCACGGCCAGGACCGTGCCGGTCACCATGCCGCCGAGCACGCCGGTGCCGATGGCACGCTGGCTCGCCGAGCCTGCGCCCGAAGCCAGGACCAGCGGCAGCACGCCCAGGCCGAAGGCCAGCGAGGTCATGATGATGGGACGGAACCGCAGGTGCGCGGCCTCGAGCGCGGCCTCGACCACGCCGCGGCCCTGCGCCTGCAGGTCTTTCGCGAACTCGATGATCAGGATCGCGTTCTTCGCCGACAGGCCGATGATGGTGATCAGGCCCACCTGGAAGTACACGTCGTTGGAATAGGCGCGCAGCATCGTCGCCACCAGCACACCCAGCACGCCCAGCGGCACCACCAGGATCACCGACAGCGGGATCGACCAGCTCTCGTACAGCGCGGCCAGGCAGAGGAACACCGCCAGGATCGCGAAGCCGTACAGGATCATGGCCTGCGAGCCGGCGAGCTTTTCTTCACGCGACTGGCCGGTCCACTCGAAGCCGAAGCCTTGCGGCAGCTGGCCGGCGAGCTTTTCCATCTCGGCCATGGCCGCGCCCGTGCTCTGGCCCGGCGCCGCGTCGCCGCTGATGCGGATGGCAGGGTAGCCGTTGTAGCGCACGGTCTGCGTGGCGCCCGAGACCCACTTGGTGGTCGCGAAAGCCGACAGCGGCACCGGTTGGCCCTTGGTGTTGACGGCGTTCAGGCGCAGCAGGTCGTCCGGCTGCATCCGTGCCGGCGCATCGGCCTGCACCACCACGCGCTGCAGGCGGCCGCGGTTCGGGAAGTCGTTGATGTAGCTCGAACCCAGCGAGGTCGACAGCGCACTGTTGATCGCGTCGAAGCTCACGCCCAGGGCGTTGGCCTTGTCGCGGTCGATGTCGATCTCCAGCTGCGGCGCGTCTTCCAGGCCGTCAGGGCGCACCTGCGCGAGGATCTTGCTCTGCGAGGCCATGCCCAGCAGCTGGTTGCGCGCGTTGATCAGCGCCTCGTGGCCCGCGCCCGCACGGTCTTGCAAGCGGAAGCTGAAGCCGCTGGCGTTGCCCAGTTCGGGAATCGGCGGCGGGCTCAGCGGGTAGATGAAGGCGTCGCGGATGCCCGACAGCGCACCGAAGGCTCGGCCGGCCAGCGCGCTGGCCGAGTTGGCCGGGTCCTTGCGTTCTTCCCAGTCCTTCAGCGTCACGAAGGCGAGGCCCGCGTTCTGGCCCTGGCCGGAGAAGCTGAAGCCCATCACGCTCACGATGCTCTGCACTTCAGGCTGCTTCAGGATGAAGCCTTCGACCTGCTGCATCACCGACAGCGAACGCTCTTGCGTCGCGCCCGGGGGCAGTTGCACGTTCACGATGATGTTGCCCTGGTCTTCCTCGGGCAGGAACGAGCTCGGCAGGTGCGTGTAGAAGTACGCGACGGCGCCGATGATCGCGGCGTAGATCACGAGGTAGCGTGCGGCGCGGCGCAGGATGCGCGCGACCACGCCTTCGTAGCCCTTGGCCGTGCGCGAGAAGCCGCGGTTGAACCAGCCGAAGAAGCCGCGCTTCTCATGGTGGTGGCCGGCTTCCACCGGCTTGAGCAGCGTGGCGCACAGCGCCGGCGTGAGCGACAGCGCCATGAAGGCCGAGAAGCCGATCGAGGCCACCATCACCGCCGAGAACTGGCGGTAGATGTTGCCGGTCGAACCCGCGAAGAAGGCCAGCGGCACGAACACCGAGATCAGCACCACGGTCACGCCGATGATGGCGCCCGAGATCTGCTGCATCGCCTTGCGCGTGGCGTCGAGCGGCGACAGCCCCTCTTCGCTCATGATGCGCTCGACGTTCTCCACCACCACGATGGCGTCGTCCACCACGATACCGATCACCAGCACCATGCCGAACATGGTGAGCACGTTGATCGAGAAGCCCAAGGCGAGCAGCGTGGCGAAGGTGCCCAGCAGCGCAATGGGCACCACGATCGTCGGGATGATCGTGTAGCGCCAGTTCTGCAGGAACAGGAACATCACCAGGAACACCAGCGCGATGGCCTCGAACAGCGTCTTCACCACTTCGGAGATCGAGATCTGCACGAAGCGCGAGCTGTCATAAGGAATGTCCCACTTCACGCCCTTGGGGAAGTAGCGTTCCAGCTCGGCCATCTTGGCGCGCACGGCCTTGGCCGACTTCAGCGCGTTGCCGGTGGGCGTGGGCTGCACGCCGATACCGACCGCGGGCACGCCGTTCAGGCGCGCGGAGGTGGCGTAGTTCTGGCCGCCGAGTTCGACGCGTGCCACGTCCTTCAGGCGCACGGTCGAGCCGTCGGTGTTGGCGCGCAGCACGATGTTCTGGAACTGCTCGACGCTGTTGAGCTGGCCGTTCACCGTGACCGTGGCGGAGATCGCCTGGCCGGGGATGTTCGGCAGGTCGCCGAGCGTGCCCGAGGCCACCTGGGCGTTCTGCGCACGGATCGCGGCATTGACGTCGTTGGCCGACAGGTTGAAGCCTTGCAGCTTCGCCGGGTCGATCCAGATGCGCATCGCGTTCTCGGAGCCGAACAGCTGGGCCTGGCCCACGCCGTCGATCCGCTGCAGTTCCGGCACGATGTTGCGCGCGGCATAGTCACCGAGCGCCACCGGGTCGAAGTCGGGGTTGTCCGAGGACAGCATCGCGAACAGCAGGAAGTTGTTGCGCGACTTGTCCACGCGCACGCCCTGCTGCGTCACGGCCGAAGGCAGCCGCGGCGTGGCGCGCGAGAGCCGGTTTTGCACGTCCACCTGCGCGAGGTCTTCGTTGGTGCCGGCCTCGAAGCTGATGGTGATGGCGCCGGTGCCGTCGGCCTGGGCCACCGATTCCATGTAGATCAGGCCGGGCGAGCCGTTCATCTCGCGCTCGATCACGGACAGCACGCTGTCCTCGAGGGTCTGCGCGGAGGCACCGGGGTACGCGACGTTGATCACGATGGCCGGCGGGGCCACCGGCGGGTACTGCGAGATCGGCAACTGCGTGATGGCGACGCCGCCCACCACGATGATGAACAGTGCGATCACCCACGCGAAGATAGGTCGGTCGATAAAGAATTTGGCCATGCGAGGCGCTCCTGATTACTTCTTGTCAGCCGGGGCCGAAGCCGGGCTGGCGGCGGGTGCCGCTGCGGCAGCAGACGCTGCCGGTGCCGCGGGTGCAGCCGCGCCGTTGGGCGTCGGCTTCTGCCAAGGCACCGCCTTCACGGGCGTGCCGGGCGGCATCATCTGCAGGCGCTGGAAGCCGTCGACCATCACCTGTTCGCCGGCCTTCAGGCCGTCGAGCACCACCCACTGGTTGTCCTTGGCGGCGCTGATCTTCACGGTGCGCTGGCTCAGCTTGCCGTCGGCGCTGACCACCGTCACGTGGTCGCCCTGCTGGGTGCGCGTGACGGCCTGTTGCGGCACCGTGATCGCGTTCGTCACCTGGGCCTGCTCGAGCTTCACGCGCACGTACAGGCCGGGCAGCAGCTCGCCCTTGGGGTTCGGGATCTCGGCGCGCAGCGTGACCTGGCCCGTGGTCGGGTCGACCGTGAGGTCGGAGAACAGCAGCTTGCCGTCCTGCCCGTAGTCGGTGCCGTCTTCGAGCACCACGCGGATGCTCGCGGCTTCTTCGCCGCTGGCACGCTTGTACTGGCCGGCGGCCACGGCGCGGCGCAGCTTGAGCACGTCGGAGGCCGACTGCGTGAAGTTCACGTACAGCGGGTTGATCTGCTGCACCACGGCCAGCTCGGTGGCGTCGCCCTGGCCGACCAGTGCGCCTTCGGTGACCAGCGCGCGGCCGATGCGGCCCGCGATGGGCGAGGTGACATCGGCGTAGCCCTGGTTGATCTTGGCGGTCTGCAGCAGCGCGCGGTTGGCGGCCACGTCGGCGTCGGCCGTCTTGGCGGATGCCACGGCCGTCGCGTATTCCTGCTTGCTCACGGCGTTGGCTTCGACCAGCGGCTTGTAGCGGTCGGCCAGCGCCTTGGCCTGCACGGCGTTGGCTTCGGCGCGGGCCAGGGCGGCCTGGGCGTTCTGCGTGGCGGCCACCAGCGGTGCCGGGTCGATGCGGAACAGCAGCTGGCCGGCCTTCACGTCGCTGCCTTCGCGGAACTCGCGCTTGAGCAGGATGCCCGGCGTGCGGGCGCGTACCTGGGCGATGCGCGAGGCTTCGAGGCGGCCGGGCAGCTCGGTCACGAGGCCCACGTCGGTGGGCTTGACCGTCACCACGCCGACTTCAGGCGCCGGACGGGCGCCACCGCCACCGCCGCCCGGACCGGCCGGGGCCTCGCCCTTGCCGCAGGCGGCCAGGAACAGAAGGGAGACGAGGGCCACGGTCGCGAGACGCGGCGAAAACGACAAGGACGGTTGACGCGAGACATGCAGAAGAGGCATGTGATTCCTTTGATGCGAAGACGGGAGATGGCGCGTTTGCGGGAGAGATCCGTAAACCAGCACGGGCAGGTGGGCCATCCGAGAAGCGCGCTAGTTTACATACATTCATGGATGTATAGTGACAGCCATGCAATGGCCCCACGATACGCAAAGGGCGTTCGCTTTACAAATCAGGAGACTTGGTGGCACGTCGTACGAAGGAAGAAGCACTGGCGACGCGGAATCGATTGCTCGATGCCGCGGAACTGCTGTTTCAGGCGCAAGGTGTTTCGCAGACCACGCTGCAGCAGATCGCGCAGCAGGCCGGCGCGACCCGGGGCGCCATCTACTGGCACTTCAAGGACAAGGCCGATCTGTTCAACGCCATGATGGAGCGCGTGATCCTGCCGCTGGAGACGCCGCCCAAGAGCGACATCCCCGGCGATGACCCGCTGGTCGAGATCGAGGAAGGCCTGATCCATGCGCTGACGCTCATGGTCGCCGACCCGCAGGTGCGGCGCGTGTTCGACATCGCGACCCACAAGGTCGAGTACACGCACGACATGGCCTCGGTGCAGCAGCGCCACCTGGACGCGCGCAACGCCTGCGTGGTCGATTTCGAAAAGGCCCTGCGGCTGGCCGCGCGGCGCGCCCGCATCCGGCTGCCGTTGCCGGGCGCGGTCGCGGCGCAGGGCATGCACGCCCTGATGGGCGGGCTGATCCAGAACTGGCTACTCGACCCCACGGCCTTCGACCTCGTGTCGACCGGGCGGCGCACCTTCCGTGTCTACCTGGCCGGGCTCGGTTTCCCGCGCACGCCGGCCGGTGGCGTCCCAACGGCGCACGACGCGGAAACCACCGCGGCCTGATAGGCCATAATGTGTGGCTCCGGTGCATTCCGGAGCACCCCTCTCGCTGTATTTCAACGGATAGAATTCGGCCCTCCGAAGGCTGAGATCCAGGTTCGATTCCTGGCGGCGGGACCACCTTCAAGACCGGAAATTCCGCAAGGGCTTCCGGTTTTTTCACTTCTTCCCCGACCCGGCGCGGCCTTGCAAGACAAGGCCGATCCGGAGATCCGCGCGACCGGGCTGTGACACGCCGTTGCACCCTGTCACCCGGACGCACGCATGTAAAAATTCCCCGCATGATGGAGCTCTCCGAACTGGACGAAACCAGCCTCGCAGCACACGCCGCCGAATGGCGTCGGCGCGCGCTGCGCGGCGAGAAACAGGCCCGCGGCATCGCACATGCCCTGGAGGCCGAAATGCGCCGCCGCTTCGGCGATTCGATTCCGCCGAGCCAGAGCGCCGACCTGGACACCCGCCCCCTGGCCCTGCGCCAGCCGCCGCGCCCGTGGTGGAAGTTCTGGTGAGCCGGCCGCGCGCCTTCACCGCCTGATCTGAGCTCCCTCGCCGCCGGCCGCCGGTTGCAGCACCCCGCCGGCCCTGCCACCATGGCCGCATGGCATACCAACTGCACTACTGGCCCACGATCCAGGGCCGCGGCGAGTTCGTGCGGCTCGCACTCGAAGCGGCGGGCGCCGATTACGTCGATGTCGCGCGGCTGCCCGCCTCGCAAGGCGGCGGCGAGTCCGCGTTGGGCCGACGGCTCGGCGACCCCGGCAACCCGCGCGCCGCGTTCGCACCGCCGTTCCTCGTCGACGGCGACATCGTGGTCGGCCAGACCGCCGCGATCCTGCTGTACCTCGGCCCCAAGCTCGGGCTGGCCGGCATCGGCGAATCCGACGGCCTGTGGACTCATCAGCTGCAGCTCACCATTGCCGACGCGGTGGCCGAGGCGCACGACACCCACCACCCGATCTCGACCGGCGACTACTACGAAGACCAGCGCGACGCGGCCCTTCAGCGTGCGCGTGCCTTCCGCGAAGCGCGCATCCCGAAGTTCCTGAACTGGTTCGAGCAGGTGCTGCAGCGCAACCCCTCGGGCGACCTGCACCTGGTCGGCGACGTGTTGACCTATGCCGACCTGTCGCTGTTCCAGCTGGTGGACGGCCTGCAGTACGCCTTTCCCAAGGCCGCCGCGCGAGCGCTCGCCGCCGCGCCCGCAGTCGTGAAGCTGCACGCGAACATCCGGCGACGCCAGCGCGTGCACGACTACCTGCGCAGTCCGCGCCGCATCGCGTTCAACGAGGATGGGATCTTTCGGCGCTATGCCGAGCTGGATGGCTGAGGGCTATTCGTCGTCGCCGGCTTCGCTGCGGATGCGCAGCGCCAGCTCGTACAGCGTGTTGCGCGGCGCGCCGCTGATCTCGGTGGCCAGCTTCACGGCGGTCTTCACCGGCAGTTCCGCCAGCAGCAGGCGCAGCACGCGCTCGCCTTCCGCGCCGCCGTCGCCGCTCACCGCCACGGGGTGCAGCACCAATGCGAACTCGCCGCGCGTGCGGTCGCGGTCGGCGCCGAACCAGTCGGGCAGCGCGCTGGCGGCCACGGTGGCGATCTCTTCGAACTGCTTGGTGAGCTCGCGGCCCACGGTGATGCGGCGCTCGCCCAGCACGGCGAGCGCGCGGGCCAGGCTGTCGATGCGGTGCGGCGCTTCCAGCAGCACCACGGCGCGCGGCTCCTGCGCGAGGGCCTGCACGGCGGTGTCGCGCTCGCCGGCCTTGCTCGGCAGGAAGCCCGCGAACACGAAGGCGCTGCTGTTGTGCGCGTGGCTGCTCTCGCCGCCGTCGGCCACGAGCCCGGCCGCGCTCACCAGCGTGACGACGCTGCTGGCGCCCGGCAGCGGCAGCACGCGCTGGCCGGCGTCGCGCACGGCGGCGGCCAGGCGCGCGCCGGGGTCGCTCACGCCGGGCGTGCCGGCGTCGCTCACGTAGGCGATGCGCTCGCCCTGCGCGAGCCGCGCGACCACGGCCTGTGCGGCCTCGGCCTCGTTGTGCTGGTGCACCGCGAGCAGCCGTGCGCCGGGGCGATCGATGCCGTAGGCGCGCAGCAGCGTCTGTGTGTGGCGCGTGTCCTCGCAGGCGACGGCGTCCACCAGTTGCAGCACATGCAGCGCGCGCAGCGTGATGTCGGCCAGGTTGCCGATCGGCGTGGCGACGACATACAGCGTGCCCTGCGGATAATGCTGCGCGCCCGCGGCGTCGTGCGCGGCCGGCAGGGCAGCGCCGAAGGAAGCTGGGGCGAGTGAAGCCAAGGGGTTTCTCCGTAGGGCAGCGAAAACAAAAAACAGGGCAGGGAGCCATGACGACAAGCACCACGACGACGAAGCATCGCGGCGATGCGGCGGAAGACGCCGCGCTCGACCACCTGCGCCAGGCCGGCCTCGTGCCGGTCGCGCGCAATTATCGGACGCCGGGGCGCGGCGGCGGCGAGGTCGACCTGATCATGCGCGATCCGCGCGACGGCACGCTGGTGTTCGTCGAGGTGCGACAGCGCAGCGCGGCCTCGCACGGCGGCGCGGGCGGCAGCATCACGGCGGGCAAGCAGCAGCGCATCGTGCTGGCTGCGCGGCATTACCTGGGCCGCTTGCGCGCATTGCCGCCGTGTCGTTTCGATGTGGTGCTGATCGAGGAGAAAATCACCTGGCTGAAAGCCGCCTTCGACGCCGGCTGACGCACCCCGAAAGGGAACTGAAGCCTTGCTGAAGGCTCCACCACTCAAACGTCTTGTTTCACGACCCCCAGTTATCATCGCGCCCCATGCTCGAGCAACGGATTCAGCAGCACTTCATCGACAGTGCCGACCTCAAATACCAGACCGGCCCGGTCCTCAGCAAACCCATCTCTCAAGCGATGCAGGCCCTGCTGGCCTGCGTGACCAGCGGCGGCAAGGTGCTGGCCTGCGGGGCCGGCGTGTCGGGCCTGCTGGCCGCGCAGTTCGCCTCGAACTTCGTGGGCCGCTTCGAACGCGAGCGGCCCGAGCTGGGCGCCATCGCGCTGCCCGGCGACACCACCGACCCGGCGGCCGACAGCCCGCAGGCCGCCGATGCCGACCGCTTCGCGCGCCAGGTGCGCGCGCTCGGCCAGGCCGGCGACGTGCTGCTGGTGCTCAGCGCCAGCGGGCAGTCGTCCGCGGTGCTGGCCGCCGTGCTTTCCGCGCATGAGCGCGACATGACGGTGGTGGCGCTGCTCGGCAACGCCGCCACGGGGCTGGCCACCGCGGCGCCCGGCGTCGGCGGCACCGGCGGCGCCATCGGCCGCGCGCTGCGCGAAACCGACGTCCAGATCAGCGTGCCGCACGAGCGTGCGGCGCGCATTCACGAAATCCACCTGCTCGCGCTGCATTGCCTGTGCGACGGCGTGGATGCCCAGTTACTCGGAGAACAGGAAGTTTCCTCATGACCATGACCAAGGCATCGACCCAACGTTTCGCTCTGGCGCTCACCCTGGGCGCCGCCCTGGTGGCCGGACTGTCCGCCTGCGTGCCGCTCGTCGTGGGCGGCGCCGCGGTGGTGGGCGTGGGCATGGTGGCGACCGACCGCCGCAGCTCGGGCGCCCAGCTCGACGACCAGGGCATTGAGCTGCGTGCCGCGGCCCGCGTGCGCGACATCGCCAACGACAACATGTACGTGAGCGTCACCAGCTTCAACCGCCAGGTGCTGCTGACCGGCGCCGTTGGCAACGACGCCGACCGCCGCCGCGTCGAGGACGAGGTGAGCCGCGTGGTCAACGTGCGCTCGGTGGTGAACGAACTCACCATCGGCGCCCCGAGCACCTTCCAGGACCGCTCGAACGACCTGTACATCACCGGCAAGGTGAAGGCCTCGCTGCTCGACGCCAAGGACATCTTCGCCAACTCCTTCAAGGTCGTGACCGAGCGCAGCACGGTCTACCTGATGGGCATCGCCACGCGTCGCGAGACCGACCGCGCCACCGAGATCACGCGCGGCGTGACGGGCGTGGCGAAGGTCGTGCGCGTGGTCGAGGTGGTGAGCGAGGCCGACCTCGCCGCGAGCCAGGCGGCCAACCAGTCCGCCGCGCAGCGTGGCGGCACGGGCCCCGCACCGGTGAGCAACGCGACGCCATCGACGCCGGGTGCTTCCTCCTCGGGTTCGCGCGTGCCGCTGCCGCCGATGGAGCCGCTGCCCGCGCCGGCCGGCGGTGCAACGACCTCGCCGGTCCGCTGAAACCAAAAAGCCCGCTTCCGCGGGCTTTTTTCATTTGAGCCTGATGATCAGGCTCGAGGTGTCCCAGCGCCTGCCGCCGGCCTGCTGCACGTCGGCATAGAACTGGTCGACCAGCGCCGTCACCGGCACGCGCGCGCCGTTGCGCTTGGCTTCGTCGAGCACCAGGCCCAGGTCCTTGCGCATCCAGTCGACGGCAAAGCCGAAGTCGAACTTGCCCTCGATCATGGTCTTGCCGCGGTTGTCCATCTGCCAGCTCTGGGCCGCGCCTTTCCCGATGACGCCGAGCACGGCTTCCATGTCCAGGCCGGCGCGCTGGCCGAAGGCGATGGCTTCCGACAGGCCCTGCACCAGCCCTGCAATGGCGATCTGGTTGACCATCTTCGCGAGCTGGCCCGCGCCGCTGTCGCCCAGCAGCGTGACCGCGCGCGAGAAGGCCATGGCCACCGGCTTGATGCGTTCGAACACCGCCGCGTCGCCGCCGCACATCACGGTGAGCGCGCCGTTCTGCGCGCCGGCCTGGCCGCCCGACACGGGCGCGTCGATGAAGTGCAGGCCGCGCGCCAGCGCCGCCTTCGACAGCTCGCGCGCCACGTCGGCCGAGGCCGTGGTGTGGTCGACCAGCACGGCGCCGGGCTTCATGCCGGCGAGGGCGCCGTCGTCGCCGAGCACCACCGAGCGCAGGTCGTCGTCGTTGCCGACGCAGCAGAACACGATGTCCGCGCCAGCCGCGGCTTCGCGCGGCGTGGGGGCGTGGCGGCCGGGCGCGCCGAACTCGGCGACCCAGGCCTGCGACTTGGCGGGCGTGCGGTTGTAGACCGTGACCGTGTGGCCGGCCTTGGCCAGGTGCCCGGCCATGGGCCCGCCCATGACGCCGAGGCCGAGAAAGGCCACCGTCTGGGCGGGAACGGATTCGTAGGTGCGGGGGTTGATGCTGCTCATGACCGACAGCTTAAAGCCAAAGAAAGAAACAAGGCCGGCGCCCCGCGGTGCACCGGCGGGGCGACCTCAGACGATCGCGAAGTGCTCGGTGCCGGCCGCCAGGTCGGTGCTGCGCGCGCGCTGGCTGTTGAGCTTGATCTGCAGGCGCAGGTCGTTGGCCGAGTCGGCGTTGCGGATCGCTTCTTCGAAGTTGATCGCGTTGCCCTCGAACAGGTCGAACAGCGCCTGGTCGAAGGTCTGCATGCCCAGGTTGCGGCTCTTCTTCATGATCTCCTTGATCTCGCCCACCTCGCCCTTGAAGATCAGGTCGGAGATCAGCGGCGTGTTCAGCAGGATCTCGACGGCGGCCACACGGCCCTGGCCGTCTTCGGTGGGCACCAGCCGCTGCGACACCAGCGAGCGCAGGTTCAGCGACAGGTCCATGAGCAGTTGCGCGCGGCGCTCTTCGGGGAAGAAGTTGATGATGCGGTCCAGCGCCTGGTTGGCGCTGTTGGCGTGCAGCGTGGCCATGCACAGGTGACCGGTTTCGGCAAAGGCCACGGCGTGCTCCATGGTTTCGCGGTCGCGGATTTCGCCCATGAGGATCACGTCGGGTGCCTGGCGCAGCGTGTTCTTCAGCGCGGCTTCCCAGCTGTCGGTGTCGATGCCCACTTCGCGCTGCGTCACCACGCAGTTCTTGTGCGGGTGCACGAACTCGACCGGGTCTTCCACCGTGACGATGTGGCCGTACGAATTTTCGTTGCGCCAGTCGATCATCGCGGCCAGCGTGGTCGACTTGCCCGAACCCGTGGCGCCCACCAGGATGGTGAGGCCGCGCTTGGTCATCGACACGTCTTTCAGCACCTGCGGCATGCCCAGGCCGTCGATGGTCGGCAGCTTGGCGGGAATGGTCCGCAGCACCATGCCGACCTTGCCCTGCTGCACGAAGGCGTTGACGCGAAAGCGCCCGATGCCGGTCGGCGAGATCGCGAAGTTGCACTCCTTGGTGCGCTCGAACTCGGCCGTCTGGCGGTCGTTCATGATCGAGCGCGTGAGCGCCAGCGTGTGCTGCGCGCCCAGTGCCTGCTGCGACACCTTGGTGACCTTGCCGTCGACCTTGATGGCCGGCGGGAAGTCGGCGGTGATGAACAGGTCGCTGCCGTTGCGGCTCACCATGAGCTTGAGCAGGTCGTTGATGAACTGGCTGGCTTGATCGCGTTCCATGATGTCTGTGCTCCGGGTGGCTGTTCGAATCAGCCGGGGAAGTTTTCTGGGATCTTGGCCTTGCCGCGCGCTTCGGCGGCAGAGATCGTGTTGCGGCGCACCAGCTCCGTCAGGTTCTGGTCGAGCGTCTGCATGCCCGAGCCCTGGCCGGTCTGGATGGTGGAGTACATCTGCGCGACCTTGGCCTCGCGGATCAGGTTGCGGATGGCCGGCGTGCCCAGCATGATCTCGTGCGCCGCCACACGGCCCTGGCCGTCCTTGGTCTTGCACAGCGTCTGCGAGATCACGGCCTGCAAAGACTCCGACAGCATCGCGCGGATCATTTCTTTTTCTTCGCCCGGGAACACGTCGATGATCCGGTCGATGGTCTTGGCGGCCGACGAGGTGTGCAGCGTGCCAAACACCAGGTGGCCGGTTTCGGCCGCGGTCATCGCGAGGCGAATGGTTTCGAGGTCGCGCAATTCGCCCACAAGAATCGCGTCCGGGTCTTCGCGCAGGGCGGAGCGCAGCGCGTTGGCGAACGACAGCGTCATGGGCCCCACTTCGCGCTGGTTGATCAGGCACTTCTTGGATTCGTGCACGAACTCGATCGGGTCTTCCACCGTGAGGATGTGGCCGTACTCGTTCTCGTTGAGGTAGTTCACCATCGCCGCCAGCGTGGTCGACTTGCCCGAGCCCGTGGGGCCCGTCACCAGAACCAGCCCGCGCGGCTTGAGCGCGAGTTCGCCGAAAATCTTCGGGGCGTTGAGCTGCTCGAGCGTGAGGATCTTCGAGGGAATGGTCCGGAACACCGCGGCCGCGCCGCGCGCCTGGTTGAAGGCGTTCACACGGAAGCGCGCGAGGCCGTCGATCTCGAACGAGAAGTCGACCTCCAGGAACTCTTCGTAGTGCTTGCGGTGCGTGTCGCTCATGATGTCGTACACCATGGCATGCACGGCCTTGTGGTCCAGTGCATCGACGTTGATGCGGCGCACGTCGCCGTTCACGCGGATCATCGGCGGCAGGCCGGCCGACAGATGCAGGTCGGAGGCTTTGTTCTTGACGCTGAACGCCAGCAGTTGGGTGATGTCCACGGGGCTCCTCAGGCAGGCTTTAGTGACGTTTTGATACGAATTCGGAAGATTATGACGATGATTGGCGACGATCTCCAGCAAGTAAGGGCCCGGATCGACCGGGCCTGTGCGCAGGCCGGGCGCGACCCGTCGGCGGTGCGCCTGCTGGCGGTGTCCAAGACCTTCGGGCCCGAGGCGGTGCGCGAGGCGCACGCGGCCGGCCAGGCGGCGTTCGGCGAGAACTACGTGCAGGAGGGCCTGGACAAGATCGCCGCGCTGGCCGACCTGCGCGCGGGACTCGAATGGCACTGCATCGGCCCTCTGCAGAGCAACAAGACGCGGCCCGTGGCCGAGCAGTTCGACTGGGTCCACAGCATCGACCGCCTGAAGATCGCCGAGCGCCTGTCGGCCCAGCGGCCGGCCCATCTGCCGCCGCTGCAGGTGTGCCTGCAGGTCAACGTGGACGGCGGTGCAAACAAGTCTGGCGTGCCGCCGGAAGAGGCCTTGGCGCTCGCGCGCGCTGTGGCGGCCTTGCCACAACTGACGCTGCGCGGGCTCATGGCGATCCCCGAACCGGCGGCGGATTTCGCGGCGCAGCGTGAACTGTGCCTGCGCGCGCACGCGGTGTTCGAATCGATCCGCGCGGCGGGCATCGCGCTGGACACGCTGTCGCTGGGCATGAGCGGGGACCTCGAGGCGGCGGTCAGCGCCGGCAGCACGATGGTGCGGGTCGGTACGGCGATCTTCGGCGGGCGGGTGAAGGCGCCCGCATAGGCAGCTCAGGGGGCGGCGGCTGTCTTCTGGACGCGCTTCAGATCCTGGGCCACCGAATCGGCGATGTCCGAGGCGCTCTTCTCAAGGCGGCTGGCGCTGGCCTTGGTGTCCGCCATCAGTGCGGCGAAGTCGGGAAAGGTCGTCTTCGCTTCCGTGTTGCGCCACCCTTCGGCGAGGGGCTTCCATCCGGCCGAGTGGTAGCCGCGGTAGATCGGCTTCGTCTTGTCCTTGCCCAGCAGGACCACGACCGAGGTGATCGTCGGCAGGTAGACGCCCACCCGAGGCGGCGAGACGAAGCCGACCATCGTGGGGGACACCACGAGGATCGCGTCCGCGGGGCTTTCGAGCTTGTCGAACGCGAGCGTGTAGCCGCCGTTGGCTTCCACCCACGGTGCGTCTTGCTCGGTGACGGCATATCCCTGTGCCTCGAGGCGTGTGGCGAGCTGCTTCACCAGCAGGGTGTTGATCGCCGTGCCCTGTGCCTTGTAGGCCGCCGACAGCGTGTCCTGCTTGCTGGATTGGTCAGCCGCTGCAACCAGGCCGCCGATCAGGCCGAAGGCCATGCCGGGATGGCCCATGTTGAACACCGTGTAGGTCTTGGGCTCCGGCACCTTGACCACGGCAATCGACTTGATTTCCACCAAGCGTTCGAGCGGCGCGTCGATCTTCGGTACCGGGCCCACGCAGGCGCCCAGCAACAAGGTTGCAACCAGGACGACCGCCGATCCAATGCGTTTGAACATTCCCTCGCTCCGTTGTGTTGATATGGCGGAGCATTCTGGGTAAGCAACAGAAATGTTTCAATAGGTACTGACGTTGCAGCCCTCGGGCTGCAACAGTCAGACCCCCAGCGGCAAGCGCGCGCTGCTCTTCACCTCTTCCATCACCGCATACGTGCGCGTCTCGCGCACGCCGGGCAGCTGCCACAGCACGGTGCCGGCGAACTCGCGGTAGGCGGCCATGTCGGCCATGCGGGTCTTGAGGAGGTAGTCGAAGCCGCCGGCGACCATGTGGCATTCCATGATTTCGTCGCGCACCTGCACGGCAGCCCTGAACTGGTCGAAGACGTTGGCGGTGGTGCGGTCGAGCAGGACCTCGACGAACACGGTGAAGCCGCGCCCCAGCTTGTAGGGGTCGAGGCGGGCCTCGTAGCCCAGGATGAAGCCGTCGCGCGTGAGGCGCTGCACGCGCGCCAGCACGGCGGTGGGGGAGAGCGCGACCGCCTCCGCCAGCTTGAGATTGGTGATGCGGCCGTCTTCCTGAAGGATCTTCAGCAGGCGCAGATCGATGCGGTCCAGATCAAGCATTCGAGGATTATCCGGCGCACACATCGATCGGCTGCAAGAAATGCGGCCTATTTGCCACGGCCATAGGAGATAGAACCAAGGAAATGCCGTTGGACTACTCTTTCGCAGTCATTTGAACTACCGAAAGCCGTGGGTCACCGCATTCAACGCACCGTGGTCGCGCCGGGTGCGGCGGCCTGGCGGCCCGAGAGCTGGTCGACCAGCGCGCCGTAGGCCGGGCCTTCGCGCAGCTTGGTGTACGCAGCCTGGGCTTCGCGGTAGCCCGGGCGCGACGTGTCGGCGCCGGCTTCGCCCGACTGCTGGGCGGCCAGGCCCGAGCGGATCCACAGCTGCGTGTCGGCGGCCACGGCGGCGCGGCTGTTGGCCGAGACCACGACCGGCTCCTGGCCCATGTTCTCGTTGTAGCCCTGGGTGGGCGCGGTCTTCAGCCACTGCTGGGCGTCGGCCGTCACGGCGGCGCGCGTCGTCGACGACGCGAAGGGCGCGGGACGCGGGTCGCCTTCGGCGTAGTTGCCGGCAAAGCTCGGCGCGGCGGCCAGGCCCAGCAGGGCGGCGACGGCGGCGGTGTTCAGCAGGCGGGTGGTGGCAGACAGCTTCATGTTCGTTCACTCCTTGAGGTGGTTGCTTGGTTGGTGAGAACGACTGTACGAAGCGCATCCACGCGACCGATAACGTCTGGATGACGGTTTTGTCATGTGCGTATCCACCTGCATCGGGCCGCGCCGAGAGGGACCGCAAGGGGCCTTCCAACTTCTCTTGCATAACCGCCATCGCGGCATGCATAAGCCATGGCGCGCGGCCCGCAGTCGGAATATCGTTGCGCCCATCCATTCCAACCAAGGGAATCTTCCATGAACGAGAAACTCTCCTTCGTCAATCCGACGGCCAACAGCCCCTGGGGCACCTACCTGTCGCAGGTCGATCGCGTCGTGCCGTACCTCGGCCCGCTGGCGCGCTGGGTCGAAACCCTCAAGCGCCCCAAGCGTGCGCTGATCGTCGACGTGCCGATCGAGATGGACAACGGCACCATCGCCCACTTCGAGGGCTACCGCGTGCAGCACAACATGAGCCGCGGCCCGGGCAAGGGCGGCGTGCGCTTCCACCCCGACGTCACGCTGGAAGAAGTGATGGCGCTGTCGGCCTGGATGACCATCAAGACCGCCGCCGTCAACCTGCCGTACGGCGGTGCCAAGGGCGGCATCCGCGTCGACCCGAAGAAGCTGTCGCTGCAAGAACTCGAGAAGGTCACGCGCCGCTACACCAGCGAGATCGGCATCATCATCGGCCCGCACACCGACATCCCCGCGCCCGACGTGAACACCAACGCGCAGATCATGGCGTGGATGATGGACACCTACTCGATGAACGTCGGCGGCACCGCCACCGGCGTGGTCACCGGCAAGCCGCTGCACCTGGGCGGCTCGCTGGGCCGCGTGAAGGCCACCGGCCGCGGCGTGTTCGTCACCGGCCGTGAAGCGGCGCGACGCCTGGGCATGGACCTGCGCGGCGCGCGCATCGCGGTGCAGGGCTTCGGCAACGTGGGCTCGGTCGCGGCCGAACTCTTCGTCGAAGCCGGCGCCAAGATCGTCGCGGTGCAGGACCACACCGGCACCATCGTGAACACCAACGGCCTCGATCTGACCCAGCTGGTGCCCATCTCGCGTACCGACGGCGTGGTCGGCTTCAAGGCCGGCGGCGACATCGTGCCGAATGAAGACTTCTGGGACGTGGCCTGCGACATCCTCATTCCGGCCGCCCTCGAAGGCCAGCTCACGGCCGAACGCGCCAAGAAGACCACCGCCAAGCTGGTGCTCGAAGGCGCCAACGGCCCGACGGTGCCCGAGGCCGACGACATCCTGGCCGAGCGCGGCGTGCTGGTCGTGCCCGACGTGATCTGCAACGCCGGCGGCGTGACGGTTTCGTACTTCGAATGGGTGCAGGACTTCTCGTCCTTCTTCTGGGACGAGGACGAGATCAACGTGCGCCTGGACCGCATCATGATGAACGCGCTCAACCAGATCTGGGACACGGCCGACAAGCACAAGATCCCGCTGCGCACCGCCACCTACGCGGTCGCCTGCGAGCGCATCCTGATGGCGCGCCAGGAACGCGGTCTGTACCCCTGACGCGATCTCCGGGGCTTGCAGGGCCTTTCGGGAACCCCCGGCGTGCCGGGGGCTCGAAGCGAAGCCGCCGGTTGGTTAGCATCCGGTGTCCTTCTCGCCCTGCCATGCCCCAGACCTCTTCTGCTGCTTTCTTCTCTTCGCCGGCCCGCGTGCCGGCGTTTCTGTTCCCGGGCCTGCTGTCGGCCCTGTTGCTGGCCGGCTGCGGCAGCTTCGGCACGGGGCAGGCCTACGAGCCCGAAGACTTCGACTCGACCACCACCCACACGCGCAACTACGCCGCCAGCGAGGCCCAGACCTGCGAGGCGGCGCGCCGCGCGCTGCTGAGCCAGGGCTACATGGTGACGGCCGCCAACGCCGACCTGGTGACCGCACGCAAGAGCTTCCAGCCCGCGGCCGAGACGCACGTCGAGGTCGAGTTCCGCGTGGTCTGCGCGCGGGAAGGGGGCGCGGGCAGCGCCTCGGGCGGACGCAGCACCGTGGCCTTCGCGACCGCATTGCAGGACCGCTACGGCCTGAAGAAGGGCAGCAACTCGGCCAGCCTGGGCGTGGGCGCCATCGGCTCGCTCTCGCTGCCCTTCGGCGGCAGCAACGAGGCGATGGTCAAGGTGGCGAGCCAGACGCTCACGGACGAGCGTTTCTACGACCGCTTCTTCACGCTGGTCGAGCGCTTCCTGCAGGGCGGCGGCCCCGACATGCCGGCCGATGCTGAGGACGCACCGAAGCCCGCCACGCGCCCCGCCGCCACCACCTTCCCGGTGGCGCCGTCGCCCAACCGCGGCTGAACAAGCTCGGCGGTCAGCGCACCAGCGTCGACTTGCCGAACAAGCTCTCGATCAGCTCCACCGCCACCTCGGCCGTCTGGTTGCGCACGTCGAGCGCGGGGTTGAGTTCCACCACGTCGACAGAGCCGAGCCGGCCGGTGTCGGCGATCATTTCCATGCACAGCTGCATCTCGCGGTAGGTCGGCCCGCCGCGCACGCCCGTGCCCACGCCGGGCGCGTCGGCCGGGTCGAGGCAATCGAGGTCGAAGCTCACGTGCAGGTGGGTGTCTTCGTCCACGTCCTGCAGCGCTTCGGTCATTGTGGTGCGCATGCCGTTCTCGTCGATGTGGCGCATGTCGAACACGTGCAGGCCGAGCGTGCGGATCGCCTCTTTCTCGTCGGCATCGACGCTGCGGATGCCGATGAAGCGGATGGCGTCGTGCGCCAGTGCCGCGGGCTCGCCGCTCCAGCCCGTGAGGTCCGCCGGCCCGTGGCCCAGCAGGCACGACACCGGCATGCCGTGCAGGTTGCCGCTGGGGCTCGTGGTCTCGGTGTTGACGTCGGAATGCGCGTCCAGCCACAGCACGCGCAGCTTCTTGCCGCGTTTTCGCGCATGCCAGGCCACGGCGCTGATGGAGCCGATCGCCAGGCAGTGGTCGCCGCCCAGCATCACCGGCACGTGGCCGGCGCCCAGCGCGGTGTCGACGGCGGCGTAGACCGAACGGTTCCACGCGATCACCTCGGTGAGGTGACGCAGCCCGTTGGCCGGCGGCGCCCACGGCGTGGCCGGGCCCGCGAGGTTGCCGCGGTCGAGCACCGTGAAGCCCTGGCCCGCCAGCGCCTCGGCCAGGCCGGCCACGCGCAGCGCGTCGGGGCCCATGCCCGCGCCGCGCACGCTGGCGCCGATGTCGGTCGGCGCGCCGATCAGTTCGAGGGTGGTGGTCCCAGTGCTGCTGTTCATGTCGGTCTCCCGATGTGGTGCCAGAGGTAGGCGTAGCCGAGCGCATCCATGAAGGCGGACGCCTTGTTGTCCGCGGCGGCGCTGTGACCGCCTTCCATGTTCTCGTAGAAGCTGCTGTCGTGCCCCTGCGCGAGCAGCTTCGCGTGCATCTTGCGCGCATGCACCGGCCCCACGCGGTCGTCGCGCGTGGAGGTGGTGAAAAGGGCGGGTGGGTAGGGCGTGCCGGCCTGTGCGTTCTCGTAGGGCGAGAAGGTCCGGATGAACTCCCACTCGTCGGGCAGTTCCGGGTCGCCGTACTCCGCGATCCACGAGGCGCCGGCCGACAGCTGCGTGTAGCGCTTCATGTCGAGCAGTGCCACTTCGCTCACGATGGCGCCGTACAGCTGCGGGTACAGCGTGAGCATGTTGCCCATGAGCAGGCCGCCGTTGCTGCCGCCCATGGCGCCCAGGTGCGCGGGCGAGGTGATGCCGCGCGCAAACAGGTCCTGCGACACGGCCGCGAAATCCTCGCAGGTGCGCAGCCGGTTCTCCTGCAGCGCGGCCTGGTGCCAGCGCGGGCCGTACTCGCCGCCGCCGCGGATGTTGGCCACCACGTACACGCCGCCGCGTTCGAGCCAGGCGCGGCCGATGCCGCCGCTGTAGCTCGGCTCCAGCGAGATCTCGAAGCCGCCGTAGGCGTACTGCAGCGTGGGGTTCGTGCCGTCGGCCACGAGGTCTTTCGCGGCGATCTCGAAGTAGGGCACGCGCGTGCCGTCCGCCGAGGTCGCGAAATGCTGGCTCACGCCAAAGCGCGAGGCGTCGAAGAAGCCGGGGCTGTGCTTCAGCGGCTGCGGCTCGCCCTGGCCGTGGGTGCCGATGTACAGCGTGGTCGGCTGCAGGAAGCCGCTCACGGTCAGGAAGTAGTCGTCGCTCTCGGTCTCGTCGATGCCGCCGGCCGCCACGCACGAGAGCGCGGGCGCGCCGCCCAGGCTGTCGCGCGCCCAGTCGCCCAGGCCGTCCGCCGGTGGCGTGAGCACCTCGAGCCGGTTCACCACGTCGTGCATCACGTTGAGGATGAGGTGGTGGCGCGTCCATGAGTAGTCGTCGAGCGCGGTCGTGTCGTCGGGCTCGAACAGCAGCGTGAGCTCGCGCGCGCCGGCCATGTAGTCGTCGAAGCGCGCGGCCAGCAGCGAGCCGGCGGTGTAGGTGCGGCCGGCCACGGTCCAGTCTTCGCGCGGCTCGATCAGCAGCCACTCGCGCGTGACGCCGGTGTTGGCGTCGTCGGGCACGTCGATCTTGGCCAGCGTGCCGTCGGGCGCGCGCAGCCAGGTCTCGCTGTCGTAGAAGTCGATCTGGCGCGAGACGAAGTCGCGCTCGAAGCCGGGCGTGTGGTCGCTCCAGGCGCTCACCGACATGTCTTCGTGCGCACCTTCGTACACGGTGACGGCTTCGGCCAGCGGCGTGCCGCGCCGCCACTCCTTCACCAGGCGCGGGTAGCTCGAGCTGGTCATGGAGCCGGGGCCGAAATCGGTGCCCACGTACAGGTGATCGATGTCTTTCCAGGTGACGTGGTTCTTCGCCTCGGGCAGCGCGAAGCCGCCTTCGACGAACGCCAGGTTCACCAGGTCGAACTCGCGCACCACGTCGGCATCGGCGCCGCCGCGCGACAGCGAGATCAGGCAGCGTTCGTACGCGGGCTCCAGGCAGTCGGCGCCGTGCCAGACCCAGTTCTCGCCGTCCTGCGCGGCCAGCGCGTCGAGGTCGAGCACGGTCTCCCACGCGGGCTCGGGCGTGCGGTATTCATCGAGCGTGGTGCGGCGCCACAGGCCCTTGGGGTGCGTCTTGTCGCGCCAGAAGTTGTAGTACAGCGCACCGATCTTGCTGACCATCGGAATGCGCGCGTCCGAGTCGAGCACCTCGAGCAGGCCCTGCTCGATCGCCTGGAAGGCCGGCGACTGCGCATAGGTGTGAACGGCATGTGCATTCTGCTGGCGAGCCCAGTCCAGAGCGGCTTCGCCGTCGATGTCTTCGAGCCAGAGATGGGGGTCTTCGTTGTGCGCAGAGGTCATGCGGCACAGTGTACGAAGCCCCCGTGAATGCGGCGGCCTGTGAGCAGTTGTTGCTGCATTCGAGGCGCGTCGATTTTTTCATTACATGTGGATGCGCGCCCCGGCCATCCTTGGGGCAAACCCCTGTCCCGGGCGTGCCTTCCCCCGGTGGAAACACTGAAGAAGCGAAGGCCCACGAACGCGATGCCCACGGTATCCTGCCGGACGGCGCATGCCCCAACGAGGAGAACCACACATGAAACACCTGAGCGGTCTTGATGCCACCTTCCTGCACCTGGAAACCCCCGAGATGCCGATGCACGTGGGGTCGCTCAACGTGCTGGATCTGCCCAAGGGCTACAAGGGCGACTTCTACGAAGACGCCAAGGCCTTCATGGCCAGCCGCATCCACCTGGCCGACGTGTTCACGCGCAAGCTCGCGCTGATGCCCTTCGACATGACCAATCCGGTGTGGGTCGAGGACGACGACATCGACCTCGACTACCACGTGCGCCACATCACGCTGCCCAAGCCGGGCACCAACCGCCAGCTGCAGCAGTACGTGGCGCGGCTGCACTCCACGCTCATGGACCGCAGCCGGCCGATGTGGGAGTTCTTCATCATCGACGGCCTCAAGAGCGGCCAGGTGGCGCTGTACACCAAGGTGCACCACGCGGGCATCGACGGGCAGGCCGGCGTCGAGCTGGGCAAGGCCATCTTCGACCTCGAGGCCACGGGCCGCGTGATCAAGCCGCCGCGTGCGCGCCCGCGCAGCAACGGCTACCAGTTGGGCATGGCCGAGCTCGCCACGGCGGCGCTGCGCAACACGGCGCAGCAGTACGTGAAGCTCTTCAAGATGGCGCCGGCCATCGCGCGCGCCATCGGCGGCCTGGCCCAACCCGACGAGAAGGCGGCCGACAAGGCGGCCGCCACCGCGCCGAAGAAGTTCAACCTCTTCGCGCCGCGCACCTCGCTGAACGTGTCGATCACCAACCAGCGCACCTTCGCCGGGCGCACCATCTCGCTGGCCGAGACCAAGTACATCGCCAAGCACTTCGGCGTGTCGCTCAACGACGTGGTGCTGGCCACCGTGGCCGGTGCGCTGCGCCACTACCTGGCCGACAACAACGAGCTGCCGGCCAAGCCGCTGGTGGCCGGCGTGCCCGTGAGCCTGCGCGAGGCGGGCGACCAGACGGCCAACAACCAGGCCAGCATGATCCTCGTGAGCCTGGCCACCGACATCACCGATCCGCTGCAGCGGCTGAAGGCGATCAACGCCTCGTCGAATTCCTCGAAGTCGACGATGAACCGCTTCAAGGCCGTGATCCTGGACGACTTCCCGACCTTCGCCGCGCCCTGGCTGGTGTCGGGCATCGCGTCGATGGTGGGGCGCTCGGGCATCGTCAACCTGCTGCCGCCGGCGGCCAACGTGGCGGTCTCGAACGTGGCGGGCGCGCCGTTCCCGATGTACTTTGCGGGCGCGCTGGTCACCTGCTACTACCCGGTGTCGATCGCCAGCCACGGCACGGCGCTCAACGTCACCGTGCAGAGCTACAACGGCCGCATGGACTACGGCCTGATCGCCTGCCGCCGCGCCGTGCCCGACATCACCGAGATCGGCGACTACCTGCTGGCCGAGCACAAGCTGCTGATGGAGCTGACGCAGAAGCACCCGGCCGTCTCCGGCGCGCCGGCCACACCGCCCAAGCCCGTGGCCGCCCCCGCGCCGGAAGCGGACGAAGAGGCCCAGGCCGCTGCGCCGGCCCCCAAGCCGGCGGCGCGCAAGAAGGCGCCGGTGAAGGCCGTCGCCGCCAAGAAGACGGCGCAGAAGGCCCCTGCCAAGGCCGCACCGGTCAAGGCGGCAGCGAAGAAAGCCCCTGCGAAGAAGGTTGCGGCGAAGAAGGCCGCACCCCGGCCCGCGGCCCGCAAGGCCGCCGCATCGCCGCGCGCCGCTGCGGCATGATCGGCAGGGCCGGCCCGGCCTGGACAAAAAATTGGGGCAGTTGGACTAGTTTTCCGACCGTTCTAGTTTTCCAGGCCTAGGCCCTGCGGAAGATGATTGGCCCATCGCGATTCCCCGCGAGCCATTCAACTTCAAGGAAATCTCACATGTCCACGCAAACCAACATCGCTTCCGCCGCCATCCACGTCGTCGGCCAGTACAACGACGCCGGCAAGACCCTGGTCGGTGCCTACCGCACCGGCGTGCAACGCCTGCTGGGCGGTGCCGCTTCGCGCTACAGCGAGTTCCTGGGCAACCGCCAGATCCCGCTGGTGAGCGAGCAGATCAAGGCCAACCTGATCGGCGCGCAAGAGAAGGTGCATGGTTTCCTGTCGAACCGCCTGGACATCGACACCAGCCGCATCGTGAACGCGATGGACCGCGTCGCCGCCGGCACCACCAGCGGCATCGAAACCGTCGCCAACCGCGTCGCCCAGATCGAATCGCCCGCTGCCACCACCGTGCTGAACGCCCTGTCGGCCGTGAACCAGCCCTTCGCCTCCGTGTCGGTGCAAATCGCCGACCGCATCGTCGCCGGCACCAAGCAGATCGAAGCCCGAGTGAGCGGCACCGAAGAAGCCGCCCCCGTGCGCACCGTGAAGGCCAAGGTCGCTGCGGCCAAGAAGCCGGTTCGCCGCGCTGCCCGCAAGGCGGCCTGATCCCGGGGCGCTGAGCGCGCCCTTTTCATTTCTACCGCCCCTGGAGCACTACCGCATGGCGACCCGTCCCGATGACACTGCAAAGTTGAAGAAGAGGGCGGCGCCTGCCAAGAAGGCTCCGGCGGCGAAGAAAAAAGCCGCGCCCCGCAAGGCGGCGCCGGCTGCAAAAGCCCCGCCTGCAGACACAGCTGCGGCCGGCACCAACAAGGCCGAAGCCCTGCTGCGCGCCGGCCTCAAGGCGCTGGACAACGTGCGCAACGATGTCGCCAAGCGCCAGGCCAACGTGATCGAAGGCCTGCTCGGCATCGGGCACGGCAAGGCCGACGCGGCCGGTGCCAAGGCGGCGTTGACGCGCGGCTTCCCCAGCCTCGACACCTTCGGCATCCGCAAGTTCGAGGACGTGTTCGACCAGCGTGTCGCCACCGCCCTGCAACGCCTGGGCATGCCTAGCGCCGACGAGGTGCAGGCCCTGCGCGACGAGGTGGCGCAGTTGCGCGAACGCCTCGCGAAACTCGAGAAACCGTCCAGTTCAAGTGGCTCCGGCGGCAAGCGCTGAGCGGCACGCAACGCACGCAACACGCCGCTTGTGGCCAGCTCCAACACCACGCGCGATCGCATCCTGCAGACCAGCCTTGCGCTGTTCAACGCGGAAGGTCTTCCGGCCGTGTCCACGCACAAGATCGCGGCCGAGCTCGGCATGAGCCCGGGCAACCTGCACTACCACTTCAAGGCCAAGCAGCTGATCGTCGAATGGCTGTTCCGGCGCTTCGAGCAGCGGCTCGAGGTGCTCAACGGCTCGTCGGCGTCCATTGCCGCCATCGACGACCTGTGGCTCGCACTGCACCTGCGCTTCGAGGCCATCGACGAGTACCGCTTCATCTATCGCGACATGGCCTTCCTGGCCAGCGAATACCCGGCCCTGGGGCAGCGCGCCCAGGCCATGACCGCGCAGAACCTGCTGGCGGCCCAGGCGCTGTGCGAAGGGCTGGTGGCTTCGGGCGTGATCGAGACCAGCGCCGAGCAGGCCCGCATCCTCGCGCTGCAGATGGTCTTCACCACCACCTGCTGGCTCTCGTTCGAGCGGCTGGTTCCGGGGCGCGACGCGCTGGCGCAGGCCGACCCCGGTTTGGCGGCTTTCTACACACTCACGCTGGTTTCTCCGTATGTTTCCAGCGAATCGAGGGCTTATCTTGATTACCTGAGGGGCAAATACCTCGGATAAATGAAGTCGTCGTCCGACGGGGCATGCAACTTCGCACCCCCATCGTCGTCCTACAGAAGAAAGAACAGAAAGGAAGCCGCCATCATGACCACCGCCACCCACGAACCCATCGCTCCGCCGTCGCGCCTGCTCTTGCTGGCCGAAGCGCGCGCCCTCTGGGAAACCGGCGCCGGCCTCGCCATGTGGCCGCTGCTGCAGCTCGCGCCGCGCGGCGACGGGCACCCCGTGCTCGTGCTGCCGGGCCTGGTGGCCAGCGACATGTCCACGCTGCTGCTGCGCCGCTACCTGTGCAGCCGCGGCTACGACGCGCACGGCTGGGGCCAGGGCCGCAACCTGGGCCCGCGCGCCGGTGTCGAGGACGGCATGGTCGACCTGCTCAAGACCCTGGCCGACAAGAGCGGCCAGAAGGTCAGCGTGATCGGCTGGAGCCTGGGCGGCGTCTACGCGCGGCTCTTGGCCTCGGCGCAGAAGGACCTCATCCGCAACGTGATCACGCTCGGCAGCCCGTTCTCGGGCAGCCCGCGCGCCACCAACGCCTGGCGCGTGTACGAAGGCGTGAGCGGCCAGAGCTCGCACGACCCGCGCCGCATGAAGTTCGTCGAACCCACGCCGCCCGTGCCCACGACCTCGATCTTCAGCCGCACCGACGGCGTCGTCGCATGGCGCTGCAGCCTCGAGAAGACCGGCCCGCAGTCCGAGAACATCGAGGTGGTGGCGAGCCACCTGGGGCTCGGCGCGCACCCGGCCGTGCTCTATGCGGTGGCCGACCGGCTGGCGCAGCCCGAGGGCGAATGGAAGCCGTTCAACCGCGGCATGCTCGGGCCGCTGGTGTACCCGGACCCGGACCGCAACGTCTGACCCGGGGCGAAAGCTCCCAATGAAAAAAGACCGGCGAATGCCGGTCTTCTTCTTTGGGGCTCCAGAGTGGGCTCTTCAGGCCCCGGCCCACACGTCGAGCACATAGCGCTGCTCGGCAATCATCCTGTCCATCCACGCCGCACTGTCCTGCCCGTGCTCGCGCGCGAGGTCGCTGAGCGTGCGTCGCACGTCGGGTTCCATGCGCGAGCCGTCGCCGCACACGTACACCACGGCACCGGCTTCGAGCAGCTTCCACACGGCCGCGCCCTGTTCGCGGATCAGGTCCTGCACGTAGACCTTGCGGTCGCCGGCGCGCGAGAAGGCCGTGTGCAGTTTCATCAGGCCGCGGTGCGACCAGGCCTGCAGCTCTTCGGCGTAGATGAAGTCCTGCTCGGGATGGCGGCAGCCGAAGAACAGCATCGCCTCGCCCAGCGCCTCGCCGCGTTCGACCTGCGACGCGCGCGCCTGCAGGAAGCCGCGGAACGGCGCTAGGCCGGTGCCCGGGCCGATCATGATGAGCGGGCGGTTGGCGTCTTCCGGCAGGCGGAAGCCCTCGGCCGTGGTCTCGCGGATCACGCCGTGCACCGTGTCGCCGGCCTCGGCGCGCGCCAGGAAGTTGGAGCACACGCCCTCGAAGGTGCCGTTGCCCGACAGCGCGGGCGCGCTCACCACGCCCACCGTCACGCTGCAGCGCCCCGGCGTCATCGTCGGCGACGAGGAGATCGAGTAGTAGCGCGGCGACAGCGGCGACAGCATTTCCAGGAACACCGCGAACGGCACCTGGCATGCGCGGTGCTCTTCGAGCAGCTCCAGCAGCGACTTGCGCTTGTGCAGCACCTCGGCCTTGTACGCGGCCTGCGAGGCCTCGTCGCTGCCCGACAGCGCCTGCAGCTTGGGCTTGGTGAAGGGGCACTCGGTGTGCGCGGCGAGCGTGGCGATCTGCTTGCGCGTGGCCACGTCCTGCAGCTCGACGTAGTCGCCCAGCAGCCGATCGACCGCGATGACCTGGTCGACCGGCAGCGCCGCCTTGCGGCCCGGCACCGCCGACAGGCGCACGTGCGCCGAGCGGTCGAAGCCGAAGCGCGCCATCGCGCGCTCGACCTGCGCGGGGCTGTTGCGCGGCACCACGCTCAGGTGGTCGCCGGGCACGTAGTTCACGCCCTCGGGCAGCATCAGCTCGACGTGGCGCGTGGAGCGTCCGGCCTCGCCGTTGGCGCCGGCGCTTTGCAGCTCGCGGTTCTCGATCACGCGCAGCGGCACGGCGCCCAGCGCATCGACCAGTGCGTTCTTCTGCGGCGGCGGCAGCTCTTCGAGCGTGTACAGCGGCTCGGCCTCGGCCGGCGTGTCGGCGCCGTTCTTGATGTCGAAGGTCTTCACCAGCGCGGGCCACAGCGCGTCGCTCCAGTCCTGGAAGGCGCCGTCCATGTCCTCGCGCGCATCGCCTTCCCCGCGCTCGTGCACGCGGTCGGCGCCCAAGGCTTCGAGCCGCTCGTCGATGCGGCGCGGCACCGCCTGGTAGGTGGCGGCCCAGTCGGTGTTGCCGCAGCCGAAGACGCTGAAGCGCACGCCGTTGAGCGAGTCGTCGGCCTTGTCGAGCCAGCGGTGGAACTCTGCCGCGTTGTCGGGTGCCACGCCGTTGTACGAGGCGCAGACGATCGCCACCGCGCCGCTGGCCGGCAGCCGCTCGGCGTAGTCGTCGAGCGAGGCCAGCTGGGTCGAGAAGCCGCGCAGCTCGCCGGCCTCGGCCAGCTGGCGCGCCAGGTCTTCGGCGGTGCCGAGGTTGGAGCCCTGCAGCACCAGCAGCGAGGTGCCGTGGCGCGCCGCTTGCGGCTTGCGCGCGGCGGGCTTGGCCAGCGTGTCGGGCGTGGCCGCCGCTTCCACGGTGCCGCGCGGGCGCGAGGCCGGGTCGCGCAGCAGCGCCTTGATCTTGAAGTTCTCGGGCTTGATCGTCAGCGCTTCCTTGATCTTGAGCTTGTAGCCCGTGTGATCGACCAGGTTGAAGCGCTGCAGGATCATGCCCAGCGTGAGCACCGCCTCCTGCAGGGCGAACTGCCGCCCGATGCAGGCGCGCTGGCCGTTGCCGAAGGGCTTGAAGGCGTTCACCGGACGCTCGCGCTCGGCTTCGCGGCTGAAGTGGTCGGGGTTGAACTGGTCGGCGTCCTCGCCCCAGATGCCCTTGTCACGGTGCAGCGCCAGCGCATGCATGATGACCATGTTGTTCTTCTTGATCGTGTACTGGCCGCCGATCTTGGTGTCTTCCTTCGCGCGCATCGAGATCGCGGGCGCGGTCGGGTACAGCCGCAGCGATTCCTTCAGCACCTGCATCACGTACTGCAGCCGGTTGACCTGCGCGTAGGTGGGCTTTTGCGTGGTGTCGCCGCCGAACACGCTGTCGACCTCGGCCTGCGCCTTGGCCATCGCCTCGGGGTTGTTCAGCAGGAAGTAGATGGCGAACGATAGCAGGCCGCTGGTGGTCTCGTGGCCCGCGATGAGGAATTCGATGCACTCGTCGCGGATCATCTTGTCGGTGAGCTTCTCGCCGCTCTTCTTGTCCACGCCCGCGATCATGTAGCTCAGGAGGTCGGGCTTGGTGGCGATGTCGGCACCGCTGGCGCGCCGCTCCTCGATGATGTCTTCCACCATCTTGTGCATGTAGCGGATGTCCTTGCGCTGCTGTGCCAGCTCCTTCTTGAGCATCAGCTCCTCGAGTGGAATGCCGCGCCGGTTCTGCACCGTCTCCAGCGTGCGCACCATCGCATCGACGAAAGGATGGAAGCCCTCGCGGTAGAACGAGTTGAAGCGGTAGCCGAAGCCGCACAGGCCGATGGTGTCGAGCGTGAGCGCGGTCATGTCGCGCACCACGTCCACCTCTTCATCGAAGTTCAGGCGCTCCCACTTGGTGACCAGCTGCCCCGCGATGTCCAGCATCATCGGGTGGTAGGCCTGCATCGCGCGCTGGCTGAAGTTGGCCAGCAGGATGTTGTGCGGCTTGGACCACGTCTCCTCGTGCGTGTCGGAGGTGAAGAGGCCGTGCGACGCAGCGCGCAGCCGGCGCAGCGCGCCGCGCGTGCTCTTGTCGAAGCGCGGCTCTTCGCACAGCTCGTCGACCAGCGCGGGCGACGACACCACGATCACCGGCATGCCCGGCATGTCGAGCCAGTAGATGCCGCCGAGGTCCTGCGCGATCTTCCACATGTCGAGCACCGGCGAGTCGGAGCCGATGGACAGCAGATTGCCGACGAAGGGTTTCTTCGCCGGATGGGGGATCGGATGGAGCGAGTTCTTTCCTGCCATGTGTGCCTTCTTGTGCCTACGTATGGACCCGCTTCGGATGTCCGGGATGCGAATCCGGAGTATCCCGACGGCACAGGGGACGGGCAGGACGGGGTTTCCCTTAGGAGGCGTCCGGAGCGTTCAGCGTGATTGCCATTCACAGTGAGGTCCAAGCCGGCAGCGTGCCCGTGCCCAGGGCACTGGGTGCTTCCCGCAGCGAAATCAAGGAGGAGGGCGAAGCCCGGGGGACATTCGCGGAGGGAAGTGCCCGGTGGCCTGGGCACGTCCCCCGAAAGCACTCAATCAGATCAGGGTCGGACCATCTTGCAGTCGGTGCCTTGCGCCAGTTCGTTCCCGGTATAGACCGCATCGGTGCGGAAGCCGTAGTTGGTGCCTTCCCAGCCCGTCTTCACCGCCTTGCCGTCCACCGGCGCGATGGTGTTCACCACCTGCGGCAGCAGCAGCTGGTGGTCTTCGCCGCGCATGCGCACCGGGCCCACCACCGAATCGAAGCTCAGGTCTTCGAGGGCGCGCGCCACCTTCGCCGTGTCGGCGCTGCCGGCCTTGGCGATGGCGGCGGCCAGCAGGCGTGGCGTCAGGTCGATGCGCGGCGCGAGGAAGTCCTTGCCGGTCTTGGCCTTGTAGGCCTTGGCCAGCGCGTCGACCTTCGGCGTGTCGGCCTGGCCCGGGTGCCATTCGGCCACCCAGGTGAGCTGCCCCGTCTTGGCCTGCGACACGGCGGTGACAGTGCCCGGCACCGAGCCCGCGCTGTGGTTGAAGTAGCGCAGGTTGTAGCCCGCGTCGCCCGCGGCCTTCTGCAGCAGCGTCATGTCCTGGCCCCAGTTGCCGGTGATGACCGAGTCGGCGCCGCTTTGCTTGATGTTGGCGATGTAGGGCGCGAAGTCCTTCACGCGGCCGATCGGGTGCAGCGTCTCGCCGACGAACTGGATGTCGGGGCGCGCCAGGCCCACCAGCTGGCGGCCGTAGCTGGCCCACTGCTTGCCGTGGGCATAGTCCTGGTTCAGCAGGTAGACCTTCTTCACGTCCGGCGTCTTCTTGATGTAGTTGGCCAGCGCCTTCATCTTCATCGCCGTGTTGGCCTCGGTCTGGAAGTGCCAGAAGCTGCAGCCCTTGCCGGTCATCTCGGGGTCGATCGAGGAGTGGTTCAGCACGATCAGTTCCTTGCCCGGGTTGCGCTGGTTCCAGCGCGCCACGGCCAGCACCAGCGCCGTCACCACCGACGAGCCCGAGCCGCCCGTGACGATCGCCTTGGCGCCCTGGTCGATGGCCGCCTGCAGCGCGCTCTGGCTTTCCTGCGCCGAGAGCTTGCTGTCGAACTGCAGCAGCTGCAGCTTCATGCCGCCGAGCACGCCGCCCTTGGCGTTGATGTCCTCGATGGCGTACTGCGTGTGCATGAGCATCAGCTCGCCCACGTTGGCGAACGGGCCCGACAGCGGATCGATGTAGGCGATCTTGTAGGTCGGCTGCTGGGCCTGCGCTGCCGTGCCGGCGATGGCAAACAGAGAGGCAAGGGCGATCCGCGCCAAAGGCGCATGCGTGAGCTTCATGAAGTGTCTCCGGAGGGTGTGTGAAAGACGGGATCAGTTCTTCGCGCGCAGCCCGATCACGCGGCTGGCCAGCTTCGTGAGCTGTGCCACCACCTCGTCGGGCGAGAGGCGCCCGCCGGGGCGGTACCAGCTGTAGAGAAAGCCCGGCAGGCTGCAGGCCGCGAGCGCGGTGATCTTGGTCTCGTCGAAGTCGAGGTCGCCGTCGCGCCGGGCTTCTTCGAGCAGCGGGCACAGCAGGTCATAGAAGTGGTGCGCGAGCTTCTTCTGCGCTTCGAGGTACTCGGGGCGGTACACCTGCGGCTCGCGGTAGGCGAAGAAGGCCACCGGGTGGTGCGAGATGGTGGCGCGGATCAGCCGCTCGATGCCTTCCATCACCTTCTCGCTCGCGCGGCGCGGGTCGGCGGCGGCGAAGTCGAGCGCGGTGAAGCAGTCGACCGCGGGGCGCCACGACAGCGTCTCGAAGATCTCCTGCTTGTCGCGGAAGTAGTAGTACACGAAGGGCTTGGTCACGCCCAGCTCGCGCACGATCTGCGCCATGGTCGTGTTGGCGTAGCCCTGCGCGGCAAACAGCTGCGCCGCCGCCTGCAGGATGCGCTCGCGCTGCAGGTCGGTGCCCTGCGTGGCCGCGCGCTGGCGGCCCGTGCCCTGCGGCAGGTGCGGCTGCGCCGTGTGCGTGGCAGAGGGTTTGTTCGGTGTCGCGGAAGTTATACCCATGGGTAGGATTGTTCGTGCACCATGCCGCATTGGCAAGCGCCGGCCATGCGCAGGCGGCTATCGATAACCCTGAGAAAGTGACGCCATGGAGACAACGCCCGCCACCCCGCAACGCTTGAAGGAACTGCCGCCGCGCGTGCAGCAGCCCCTGCACGCCTACCTGCGCGACCACGCACGCACGCGCGGCGACGCCACCGCCTGCCTCTGGTACGGCCAGGCCCTGAGCTGGGCCGAGCTCGACCGCGCGAGCGATGCCTTCGCCGCGCGCCTGCAGGCCCTGGGCGTGGTCAAGGGCGAACCCGTGGTGCTGTTCCTCAACAACTGCCCGCAGTACCTGGTGGCGCACTTCGGCATCCAGAAGATCGGCGCCATCGTCTGCCCGAGCGGCCCGCTCAACAAGGAGCACGAGCTGGCCTACCAGGTCAACGACCTGAAGGCGCGCGTGATCGTCGCGGCCGCGCCGCTCGTGCCGGTGGTGCGCAAGGTGCAGGCCGAGAGCGCACTCGCGCATGTGTTCGTGGTGCACTATGCCGACCTGCTGCCCGCCGAGCCCACGCTCGACCTGCCGGCCGAGCTGGCCGCCGAGCGCACGGCCGAACGCACCGTGCCCGAAGGCTGCGAAGACTTCCTCGCCGTGATGCGCAGCGGCGCCACGCCGCAGCCCGTCGCCATCGACATGGACGACATCGCGCTCATGACCTACACCTCGGGCACCACCGGCCTGCCCAAGGGCGCGATGCTCAGCTACGGCAACGCGCTCTTCAAGACGCGCGCCGCGGCCGACTGCAACGGCGTGGGGCCGGACGACGTGCTGCTGTCGATCGCGCCGCTGTACCACATCGCCGGCATGCTCATGGGCGTCAACGTGCCCGTGCTCAGCGGCGCCGCCTCGGTGCTGATGCACCGCTTCGACCCGCGCGCCGTGCTGCAGGCCATTGCCGCTTACAAAGTGAGCTGGTGGTACAGCATCGCGCCGATGAACGTGGCGTGCATGCAGGTGCCCGACATCGCCAGCTTCGACCTGTCGAGCCTGAAGATGAACCCGGTGACCAGCTTCGGCATCGCCTTCACCGAACCGCTGGCCGCGCAGTGGCGCTCGCACGCCAACCACTGCAGCTCGTTCGAGGCCGCCTACGGCCTGAGCGAAACCCACACCTGCGACACCTACACGCCGCACGTGGCGCCGCGCTGGGGCACGCAAGGCGTGCCGGTGCCGGGCGTGACCATCCGCATCATCGACACCGAGACGCAGGCCGACATGCCCACGGGCGAGGTCGGCGAGATCGTGCTCACCAGCGCCGGCTCGTTCAAGGGCTACTGGAACAAACCCGAGGCCACGGCCGCCACCCTGCGCAACGGCTGGGTGCACACGGGCGACATGGGCAAGCTCGACGCCGACGGCTACCTCACCTTCATCGGCCGCTTCAAGGAAATGATCAAGGTCTCGGGCTACAGCGTGTTTCCCGAAGAGGTCGAGACCATCCTCATCAAGCACCCGGCGGTGGCGCAGGCGGCGGTCATCGCTCAGCCTGACCCCGAGAAGGGCGAGGTCGTGAAGGCCTTCATCGTGCGCAAGCCCGGCGCCGCGCTCGAGGCCGACGCGCTCGTGGCCTGGGCGCGCGAGAACATGGCGAGCTACAAGGCGCCGCGCGCCGTGAGCTTCATCGATGCATTGCCCACCACGGGCGCGGGCAAGGTGCTGCGCCGCCTGCTCAAAGACAAGACCTGAAAGGCTTCCTCGCGTGTTTTCCAAAGTTCTGATTGCCAACCGCGGCGAGATCGCCGTGCGCCTGGTGCGCGCGCTGCGCGACCTGGGCATCGCCAGCGTGGCGGTGCATGCGCGCGACGATGCCGCCGCGCTGCATGTGCAGCTGGCCGACGTGGCGGTGGCGCTCGACGCGACCGGCCCTTCGGCCTACCTCGACGTGGCCGCGTTGATCGCGGTGGCGAAGGCGCAAGGCTGCGATGCGGTGCATCCCGGCTACGGCTTCCTCAGCGAGCGCGCCGACTTCGCACAGGCCTGCGCCGACGCGGGCCTGGTCTTCATCGGCCCCACGCCCGAGCAGCTGGGCCTGTTCGGCGACAAGGCCCGCGCCCGCGAACTGGCCGCGCAGTGCGACGTGCCCGTGATGCCCGGCAGCGCCGGCGCGGTGACGCTCGCGCAGGCCCAGGCCTTCTTCGCCGAGCAGCACGCGCAGGGCGCGGGCGTGATGGTCAAAGCCATCGGCGGCGGCGGCGGGCGCGGCATGCGCGCGGTGCTCACGGCCGACGAACTGCCCGAGGCGCATGCGCGCTGCATGTCCGAGGCCAAGGCGGCGTTCGGCATCGAGGGCGTGTACGTCGAGCGCCTGATGCGCAACGCGCGGCACATCGAGGTGCAGGTGCTCGGCGATGGCGCGGCAGTGGCCAGCCTCGGCGAGCGCGAGTGCACGCTGCAGCGCCGCTTCCAGAAGCTGGTGGAGATCGCGCCCAGCCCGTCGCTGCCCGAGCCGCTGCGCGCGCAGGTCACGCAGGCCGCGTTGCGCATGGCCAAGGCCGTGGGCTATCGCGGCCTCGGCACCTTCGAATTCCTGGTCGATGCCGCGTCGACCACTTTGCCTTTCGTCTTCATCGAGGCGAACCCGCGCCTGCAGGTCGAGCACACGGTGACCGAAGCGGTGACGGGGCTGGACCTCGTGCAGCTGCAGATCGCTGTCGCTTCGGGCGACACGCTGGACGCGCTCGGCGTGGAGGCCGGCCGCACGGCACCGCAGCGCGGCTTCGCGGTGCAGTGGCGCATCAACGCCGAGACGCTCGACGCGCAAGGCAACGCACGCCCCGCGGGCGGCACGCTCGCGCGCTTCGACCTGCCGGCCGGCCCCGGCGTGCGCGTCGACACGCACGGCTACGCGGGCCTGGCGCCTTCGCCGCACTACGACACGCTGCTGGCCAAGCTCATCGTGCATTCGCCGTCGCCGCGTTTCGCGGACGCGCTGCGCCGCTCGCTGCGCGCGCTCGACGAATGCCACATCGACGGCATCGCCACCAACCTGCCGCTGCTGTGCGCCATTGCCGCGCGGCCCGAGTTCGCGACGCAGGCGGTGCACACGCGCTTCGTGGAAGCGCACCTGGGTGATCTGCTTGCCGACGCGAAGGCGTTCGAGAAGCACACGAAGAAGGTCACCGCGCCCACCGCCGCGAGCGCACCGGCGCCGGACGAAGAAGACGACGACGGCCTCACCGTCAAGGCGCCGATGCCCGCGAAGCTGGTGCAGTTCGAGGTCGCGGTGGGCGACGTGCTGCCCGCCGGCGCGCAGCTGGGCGTGCTCGAGGCCATGAAGATGGAGCACCTGCTGCACGCGCCCGTGGCCGGCCGCGTGCTGGCACTGCTGGCCGCGCCCGGCGACTACCTCGTCGAAGGCCAGTCGCTGGTGCGGCTGGAGGCCGTCGATGCGCAGGGCGTCGAAGCGCAGGCGCGCGTCGCGCACGACCTCGACGCGGTCCGTCCCGACCTGCAGAAGGTCATCGACCGCCATGCGCCCACGCTCGATGCCAACCGCAAGGCGGCCGTCGACAAGCGGCATGCGCAGGGCGGTCGCACCGCGCGCGAGAACATCGCCGACCTGTGCGACATGGCCGGCGACCCGGGCAACTTCATCGAGTACGGCGCGCTCGCCATCGCGGCGCAGACGCGCCGCCGCACGCTCGAAGACCTCATCGCCAACACGCCGGCCGACGGCATGGTGACCGGGCTGGGCAGTGTCAACGCGAAGCAGTTCGGCCCCGAGAAGTCGCGCTGCGCCGTGCTGGCCTACGACTACACCGTGCTGGCTGGCACGCAGGGCATGCGCAACCACCACAAGACCGACCGGCTGCTCGCGGTGGCGCACCAGCTCAAGCTGCCGGTGGTGCTGTTCGCCGAGGGCGGGGGCGGGCGGCCGGGCGACACCGACATGCCGATCGTCGCGGGCCTGAACAACCACACCTTCAGCCAGTTCGCGGCGCTGTCGGGCAAGGTGCCGGTGGTCGGCATCGTGCACGGGCGCTGCTTCGCGGGCAACGCGGCGCTGCTGGGCTGCGCCGACGTGATCATTGCCACCAAGGGCAGCAACATCGGCATGAGCGGCCCCGCGATGATCGAAGGCGGCGGCCTGGGCACCTTCGCGCCCGAGCAGATCGGGCCGAGCAGCGTGCAGTCGCGCAACGGCGTGATCGACATCCTGGTGGAAGACGAAGCTGCGGCCGTGGCGGCTGCGAAGCAGTACCTGTCGTACTTCCAGGGTCCGGTGAGCGACTGGCAGTGCGCCGATCCGCGCACGCTGCGCCACGTCGTGCCCGAGAACCGCCTGCGCGTGTACGACGTGCGCGCCGCGATGCGCGGCGTGGCCGACACCGGCTCGCTGCTCGAATTGCGCGCGGGCTTCGGCGCGGGCATCGTCACCGCGCTGGCGCGCATCGAGGGCAAGCCGGTCGGCCTGATGGCGAACAACCCGCACCACCTGGGCGGCGCGATCGACGTGGAGGCGGCCGACAAATCCGCACGCTTCATGCAACTGTGCAATGCCCACGGGTTACCGATCGTGTCGTTGTGCGACACGCCCGGCTTCATGGTCGGGCCCGAGGTCGAGGCGCAGGCGCAGGTGCGCCACGTGTGCCGCATGTTCATGGTGGCCTCGCACCTGCGCGTGCCTTTCTTCGCGGTGGTGCTGCGCAAGGGCTACGGCCTGGGCGCGCAGGCCATGACCGCCGGCGGCTTCGATGCGCCCGTATTCACCGTGGCCTGGCCCACCGGCGAGTTCGGCGCGATGGGCCTCGAAGGCGCGGTGCGGCTGGGCTTTCGCAAGGAGCTCGCGGCCGTGCCCGAGGGCGCCGAGCGCGACGCGCTCTTCAAGCAGCTGGTGGCGCAGCAGTACGCGAACGGCGAAGCGATCCACATGGCGCAGACGCTGGAGATCGATGCGGTGATCGACCCGGCCGACACGCGCACCTGGCTGGTGCGCGGCCTGGCCTCGGCCACGCGGCCGGCCGAGGCGGTCTCGGCGTACGTCGACACTTGGTAACTTTAGGTTAGACCTCGTCACCGGCGCGGGCAAGGCGGCTCCGTACACTGGGCCGCTTTTGCACGCATGAAGCTTCCTGCCCGCTGGCGCGTCCGACTGCGCGACGCCGCCTTCTCCCCTGCACACTGGATGGCCGTTCTCGGCCTTGCGGTGTTGCTCGTGGGCGTGCAGGCGGTGTGGGCGGAGAAGGTCGAGCAGGCGGCGCGCCAGCCGGCCGAAGCGCGCTGGGTGGCGAGCTGGGCCGTGGCGGTGCTCGACTTCGCCGAGCTGGACGCGAACCCCGCCACGGCCGCCATCGGCGGACCGGGCGACCATGTGTTCCGCGGCCAGACCTTGCGCCAGATGATGCGCCCGACGATCGACGGCGAGCGCATCCGCGTGCGGGTGTCGAACCGCTTCGGCAAGACGCCGCTGCGCATCGCCGCGGCCACCGTGGCACTGGGCACGGGCGGCGACGCCATCTCGCCGGCCTCGTTGCGCACGCTGCGTTTCGGCGGCCGCGCCACCGTCACCGTGGCGCCGGGCGCGGAAGCATGGAGCGACGGCGTGGCGCTGAACGTTGCGGCGGGCCAGGCCGTGGCCGTGAGCCTTTTTCTCGACCGCGCGACACCGTTCGCCACGATGTACCTGCTGTCCAGCGACACGGGCTGGCTGGCGCAAGGCAACGCCGTCTCGGCGCCCCGGCTGTCGAAGGCGGTGGCGCTGCCGATGAGCCACATCGTGACCGGGCTCGACGTGCTCACCACCCGACCCGTGCGCACCGTCGTCGCGTTCGGCGATTCGATCACCGCGGGCGGTGGCGAGTCGGGCGACGGTTCGTACCCCGACATGCTCGCCACGCGGTTGCGTGACAGTCCGCAGGCCGCGCACGCGGTGTCGGTGATCAACGCCGGCATCGGCGGCAACCGGCTGCTGGTGAACGGCATCGGCCCCGACGGCCTGTCGCGCTTTGCGCGCGACGCGCTGGGCCAGAGCGGCGTGACGCACGTCATCGTGCTGCTGGGCACCAACGACATCGGCCGCGCCATCTTCGCGGGCATCCCCGGCCTGAAGGTGCCGCCGCACGACGTGCCCACGGCCGAGCGTGTCACCGAGGGCCTGGGGCAGCTCGTCAAGCAGGCGCGCGCCAAGGGCGTGAAGGTGCTGCTGGGCACCGTGCCGCCCTTCGGCAACACGATCTACGGCACCGACGCCAACGAGGCCATGCGCGAGGCCGTGAACCGCTGGGTGCGCAGCCGCCAGGACGTGGACGGCGTGGTCGACTTCGATGCCGTGCTGCGCGACCCGGCCGCGCCGCGTCAGCTGAATCCGACATTCGACAGCGGCGACCACCTGCATCCCAACCGCGCCGGCCACGCGGCCATGGCCGCGGCCATCGACCTGCGCGAATTGCAGGAATAAAGCGCGTCTGCGGCAGCGAAACAGCTCTACACAAGATTTCGCGCAGCGCTTACAGGCGCTTCACACGGTCCCGGCAGCATGAAGGCTCCTCCAACAACCATGGGGCTTTCTCATGAAAACACTCGCAGTCGCTCTTTCCATCGGTGCCGCTTCGCTGCTGTCGGTGGGCGCCCTGACCGTTCCCACGGCCGCGCAGGCGCAGGCGGTGATCACCATCCAGGGGCCGCCGCCCCCGCCGCGCTACGAGCGCATGCCGCCGCCGCGTCGCGGCTATGTGTGGTCGCCGGGCCACTATGAGTGGCGTGGCGGTCGCCATGTGTGGGTGCGCGGCATGTACGTGCGCGCCCGCCCGGGCTATGCCTACCGCGCGCCGGAATGGCGCGAGAACAATGGCCGCTGGGAATACAACCGCGGCCGCTGGGACCGCGACGGCGACGGCGTGCCGAACCGCCAGGACCGGCGTCCGGACAACCCGTACCGCAATTGATCGATAGAGCGCGCGCGGCGCGCGCCCGGGGCTAACGGATGCTCACCAGCTCGAGCACTTCGCTGACCTGGAACGCGCCGCCGCTCGCACCGCCGCGCGTCTGCACTTCGAAGCGGACGACGCGGCCCAGCTCCGGCGAGAACCACACGCTGGCGCGGTAGGTCCCGTACTGGTTGCCACTCCAGGCGCCCGCGTTCGCGAAGCGCTGGGTGTGGCCGCGGTAGTCGATCTTCACCACCTTCATCTCGCGGCCGTTGACCGGCAGCATGGCGGCGTCGTCCACCACGCTGGCGCGCAGGTCCATCTTGATGCGCGTGCCGCCCATGGTGGCGTCGTATTCCGTGGCCCAGGCGGCGTCCTGTTCCAGGGTCGGGCGGGCCCAGCCGCCCGGCGGCATGACGCTGTCGAACTCGCCGGCCACGGCCGTCGTGACGCCGATCACCTCGCCGCCCGGCTTCTCGATCCAACCGCCGTTGTTGAAGCTGAGGCGATCGTCCGAAGCGGTGGCCGTGTCCGCGCGGTAGATCACCTTGCGGTAGGTGTTGGTGAGGCGGTCGTGCAACTGGTACTCCACGAGGCTCGGGCGCTGCAGCGACACGCTGGCCGGCGCGGGCTGCGAGGCGAGGCGCTCGATGGCCCGCTGGCCGCGCGTCGGCAGTTCCGCGATCCATGCGGCCGGCAGGGCGAGGGTCGCCGGGGCCGATCCGGCGACGAGGCCCACGAGGCGGCCTTGCGCATCGAACAGGCCGGCACCGGCCAGGCCCGCCTCGGTCGGCGTGGCCAGCTGCAGCGACTCGAGCGCGCCCGCGGCGTTGCGGCGCACGCCGCCGAGCATGGAAATACCGAGCGTGAGTTCGCGCCCGCGCGGCGATCCGATGACGTACAGCGGCATCCCGACCTGCAGCGCCCCCGCGGGCACGACGCCCAGGGTCGGCGACACGAGGTTCGCGATGCGCAGCTGGCACAGGTCGCGCTCGACGTCCGGGAGCTCCAGCACGGCGCCGTAGCTCACGTTGTCGCGGCGCAGCGCCACGGCGCTGGCCTTGGCCAGCAGCTTGCAGCTGGTGACGGCCGTGCCCGGACCAGTGGCGACCGCGCTGCCGGTGGCCAGGACCTTGCCCTGGGCGTCGCTGGCCTGCACCACCCAGACACTGGGCGAGATGCGCGCGAACAGCGCGTCGGGCGCCAGCGGGGCGCTGCCGGCGCGGGCGTCCTGGGCGAAGGTGGCGGGCGCTGCCAGAGCGGCAGCAAGGGCGAAAAGCGGGAGCTGCAGGCGCATCTGGGAGCGGCGATGGAGTGGGTTAGCGGAACACGACCGTGCGGTGGCCGTTCAGCAGCACGCGGTGCTCGCTGTGCCACTTCACGGCGCGGGCCAGCACCTGGCTTTCGGTGTCGCGGCCACGGGCCGTGAGGTCTTCGACCGTGTCGGTGTGGTCGGCGCGGGCCACGTCCTGCTCGATGATCGGGCCTTCGTCGAGGTCGGCCGTCACGTAGTGGGCGGTGGCGCCGATCAGCTTCACGCCGCGGTCGTGCGCCTGGTAGTAGGGCTTGGCGCCCTTGAAGCTGGGCAGGAACGAGTGGTGGATGTTGATCGCGCGGCCGGCCAGGCTCTTGCACAGGTCGTTGCTCAAAATCTGCATGTAGCGCGCGAGCACCACGAGTTCGGCGCCTTCGGCCTCGATGATCTCCAGCTGCTTCGCCTCGGCCTGCGCCTTGGTCGCGGCCGTCACCGGGATGTGGTGGAAGGGCACGTTGTAGCTGGCGGCCAGCTGGTAGAAGTCGCGGTGGTTCGAGATGATGGCGCGCACGTCGATCGACAGCAGGCCGCTCTTCCAGCGGAACAGCAGGTCGTTCAGGCAGTGGCCTTCCTTGCTGACCAGGATCACGGTCTTCATCGGGTCGGCGGCGGCGTGCAGCTGCAGGCTCATGCCGAAACCGGTGGCGAAGGCCTTCAGTTCCTCGCGCAGCACGGCTGCGCTGTGGTCGCCGCAGGCGAAGCGCACGCGCATGAAGAACAGGCCGGTGCCGTGGTCGTTGTATTGGGCGGCCTCTTCGATGTTGGCGCCGCGCTCGAGCAGGAAGCCCGACACGGCGTGCACGATGCCCGTCCGGTCGGGACAGGAGAGGTTCAGGATGTAGGCAGGCGTAGTGGTCGTCATCAGGGGCAGGATTGTGGCAGGGGTGCCAGAATCGCGATTTTCCCTCCCCACATAACCGCAGGAGCGAGACATGGCCTTCCAGGACTTCAACATGGACAACCAGTGGTTGCCCTTCACGCCCAACCGCCATTTCAAGAAGGACCCGCGGGTTTTCGTGGCGGCCGACGGCATGACGTTCACCACGCACGACGGCAAGAAGGTGGTCGACGGCATCTCCTCGCTGTGGTGCGTGGGCGCGGGCCACAACCGCAAGCCGATCAACGAGGCGATCAAGAAGCAGCTGGACACGCTGGACTACGCCACCGCCTTCCAGGTCAGCAACGACAAGGCCTTCAAGGCGGCCGAGATGATCGCCGCGCTGGCCCCGGGCGACCTGAACAAGGTGCTGTTCTGCAACTCGGGCTCCGAGGCCGCCGACACCTCGATGAAGGTGGCGCTGGCCTACCACCGCGCGCGCGGCGAGGGCCATCGCAACGTGTTCATCGGCCGCGAGAAGGGCTACCACGGCGTGGGCTTCGGCGGCATGTCGGTGGGCGGCATCCCGGGCAACCGCAAGGTGTTCGGCTCGGCCTTCCTGCCGCGCGTGGACCACATGCGCTTCATCCACGACCCGGTGAACCACGCCTACATCCACAACGCGGAGCCGGTGTGGACCGAAGACCCGCTGGTCGAGCTCGAAACCCGCATCCTGCCGCTGCACGACCCGAGCAACGTGGCCGCGATCATCGTGGAGCCCGTGGCGGGCTCGGCCGGCTGGTACCTGCCGCCCCAGGGCTACCTGAAGCGCCTGCGCGAGATCTGCGACAAGCACGGCATCCTGCTGATCTTCGACGAGGTGATCACCGGCTTCGGGCGCATGGGCACCAACTTCGCGTCGGACTATTTCGGCGTGGTGCCCGACATGTTGAACTTCGCCAAGTGCGTGACCAACGGCGTGATTCCGCTGGGCGGCGTGATCTGCCGCGACAAGCTCTACGACGCGATGATGAAGACCGACGCGCCCGAGCACGTGGTCGAGTTCTTCCACGGCTACACCTACTCGGGCCACCCGGTGGCCTGCGCCGCCGCCATTGCCACGCTCGACCTGTTCAAGGAAGAAAACCTGTTCGCCCGCGCCGGCGAAATGGGCAAGGTGCTGGGCGATGCCTTCCACAGCACCTTCAAGGGCCTGCCGAACGTGGTGGGCATCCGCAGCCTGGGCCTGGCGGCGGCCGTGGAGCTCGCGCCCATTGCCGGGTCGCCGGGCAAGCGCGCCTACGAGGTGTTCCTCGACTGCTTCCACAAGGGCGCGCTGGTGCGGCCCGCGGGCGACGTGCTGGTGATCGCGCCGCCCTACATCGTCGAGAAGCAGCACATCGACACGCTGGTCAACACGCTGGCGGATTCGATCAGGAAGTTCGCCTGAGCACGCCCGCGCAGTAGTCCACCGGCGGCAGCGCCGGCGTGCGCCAGGTGGCGTCGTAGGCGTCGGTGTCGTCCTCGGACGGACCGCCGGCCTGCAGGTGGACCGTCTTCACCGACACGTCGGTCGGCAGGTGCTGCGGCACGCCCAGCACCTTGGTGACGTGGCCCGCGCCGGCAATCAGCACCACCGTCTTGCCCGGTTGCCGGGCCTTCACCAGCGCCTGCGCCATGGCGCGGTCGCGCCCGACCTGGATGCGGGTCATGGGGCCGATCTGCGATTCGGGCAGCAGCTTGCAGTGGCCCTCGCGCACGGCCTCCTGCTGCGCGGCGTAGGCCTCGCCGTTGAGCTGCACGTCGAGCGAGACGTCGGCCATCGCGTCCTTCATGCGCGCACGCGGCAGGTTGGCGCCGACCACCGGCACGCCGGCGCGCACGGCCGTCATCACCGTGGGGCCGTAGCGCGTCCACGGCCAGGCCTTGTCGTTCCAGCCGAGGGCGGTCTGCACCTGCGCGTCGGTCGCGGTGGCGGGCAGGCGGGCGCTGCTGCGGCCTTCCTCGGCCATCTCGAGCGCCAGCGCGGCGAGCTGGCCGCGTTCGGCCAGTGCCTGCACGGTCTCGCGTTCGAGCGCGTGGTGTTCGGGGGCGTCGTGCTGTTCGCCGAGCAGCAGCGCATCGGCCGGCAGCAGGGCCGCCACGCGGCGCGCGACGGGCGCCTCGGCGGACAGCGCGGCGCAGCCGGCGAGCAGGGCGGCGGCGACCAGGGGCGCGAGGAACCGGGAAGCACGGGAAGGACGAGGAGGCATCCCGCCATACTATGCCCGGCGCCCCGCACCGGGCTGTCGTCCTTTTCCGCTGCTTTCTCTGCCCGTGTCCTTTCGTTTTCCCCTTCGCGTGCTGGCCACGCTGCTGCTGGCGCTGGCCGCCGCACTCGCCTGTGTCGCCCTGCACACCCCGCTGCCCTGGATGATCGGCCCGCTGTTCGCGGTGTCGCTGGCCTCGATCGCGGGCCAGCCGACCGCGAGCCACACGCCGCTGCGCAACCTGGGGCAGTGGGTCATCGGCACCGCGCTGGGCCTGTATTTCACGCCGCAGGTGGTGACGCTGGTGGCCGGCGTGTGGTGGGCGATCCTGCTGGCCATCGGCTGGGCGCTGCTGCTGGGTTGGGGGTTCGGCCGCTGGCTGCACCGCGTGCATGCGGCGCGCATGCCGCATGTGCCGGAGAAATCCATGAGAGCCACGACTTACTTCGCGGGCGCCATCGGCGGCGCTTCGGAGATGACGCTGCTGGCCGAATCGGCCGGTGCGCGCACCGACCTGGTGGCTGCCGCGCACAGCCTGCGACTGATGGTGGTGACGGTGACGATCCCGTTCGCGATGCAATGGAGCGGGCTGCACGGCCTGGAAATCAACCCGCCCGGCGTGCGCGAGGTGAACCCGGCCGGGCTGGCCCTGCTGGCGCTGGCCACCGGCGCGGGCGGGCTCGTGATGCGGGCGCTGGGCCGCACGAATCCGTGGTTCATGGGGCCGCTGCTGGTGGCGATGGGCTTCACGGTGGCGGGGCAGTCGCTGTCGGCGGTGCCGACCTGGCTGTCGAACACCGCGCAGCTGGTGATTGCCGTGAGCCTGGGCGTGCGCTTCAGCCGCGAGTTCCTGCACACGGCGCCGCGCTGGCTCGGCTCGGTGGCGCTGGGCACGGTCGGCATGCTGGTGCTGTGCGCCGGCGCGGCCTGGCTGCTGGCCGGGGCAACCGGGCTGCACCCGGCCACGATGATCCTGGGCACCTCGCCCGGCGGCATCGCCGAGATGTCGATCACGGCCAAGGTGCTGCAGCTGGGCGTGCCGGTGGTCACGGCCTTCCAGGTGTGCCGGCTGGTGGCGGTGCTGCTGATCGTGGGGCCGATGTACCGCTGGACCGAGCGCTGACGGCGCAGTACACCGCCAAAGAAAAAGCGCCCCGCGGGGCGCTTTTTTCGTTCGGGCGGGGCGGGCTGCTCAGTGCACCAGCACCGGCGTGTGCGCCAGCTCGGCATAGCCTTCGAGCGTGTCCTCGACCTCTTCCTGCGTGGGCGTGTTGAGCTGCCAGGCGGCGATCTGCTGCTGGAACAGTTCGGCCCAGGAGCCGTCGAGGTACACCTCTTTGCCAGAGCGCTTGTCCACGATCTCGAAGCCGTGGCGTTCCAGCACGGGGCCGTTGGGCGTCGTGCTGGGCTCGTCGCCGTCGTTCGGCTGCACGTGCACGACGACGAAGGACTCGGAGTCGTAAAGCATGTTCATGGCGGGCCCTGTGAGGATGTCGATGGCGTTCATGGGGGTTAGATAGCAATCAACGCGCCAGTTTCAAGAACAGTTGTCGTCGCGCCGTTGATATGTGAGTCTTTTTGCCTCAATTGGCGGGCGCTTCGGGTAGGGGTTTGCGCAATTGGGCGTCAGCAAAGTCGCCGTTTGCCTCGGTCTGGCGGATGCGCACGGGCAGGTAGCCGTAGCGCGGCGCCAGCCAGAGCTCCAGTTTCCGGTCGAAATCCTTGCGCGGCGTGCGGGTGAGCTTGCGCGTCGTGAAGTCGCCGGCCGGCAGGCTCAGCTGTTCCTCGTCGCCGACCTCGAAGACCCACACATCGCCGTCGCGCACGCCCACCGTCTGCACCGAGATCCGGGTGCCGGCTGGGTAGCGCCCCGGGCTGGCCGCCAGCAGGCCGCCCAGCTGCATCATGACGCTCATGCGGTCCTGGGCGCCGGGCTGCAGGGGCACGGGGGGGGCGTTGTTGCTGAAGATGATCTGCCCCTGGTCGCGCGCGAAATGCGAGGCCACCTCGGCCTTGCGGCTCTCCGAATAGCGCTCGGGCTCCAGGCCCGAGGGGCCGATCTTGCCGGTGCTGTGCCAGTTCAGCAGGGTGAAGAACACCGCCTTGAGCGTGAGCCGCCCGTCGTAGCGGGTGCCGTCCTGCAGCCAGACCAGCTCGCCGAACACGCCGCGCTGCGGGGAGGCGCCTTTCTGGCCCGTGGCTTCGAAATCGAGCGTGACCGAGCCCGGAATCCGCAGCGCCTGGGTGCCGGCGATGGTGCCCGAGGCGCCGCTGCCGGCCGTGGTCGTGCCGCCCTGCGTTCCGCCGGCCGTGTTGCCGGTGGCGGCGGCCGGGGCGCTGGCCGGTGCCTCGGGGGCGGTCGCTGTAGCGGCTTGCGCGGTCTGGTCGGGCGTTTCGGGCGGAGGCGTCTGGGCCGACGCGTCCGGCACGGGCGCCGGGGCCGGCTTGGGGCGGGGCACCGAGGCCTCGCGCGGACGCCGGGGCTTGGCCGGAGGCGGCGGCTTGGCCGCGACCGGCACGGCGGCCGGTGCCGCAGGGGCTTGCGCCGCAGGCGGAGCGATCACGATCGTGCGCGTGATGAACTTGCTGGCCAGCGGCGAGGGCTCCGGCCCGATGGCCATCGGCGCCAGCCCGAGCAGCAGCAGGTGCGCCAGCGCCACCGCCAGCGTCAGCCCCGCGAGCGCGCGCCAGGACGGGCGCCCGGGCAGGCCCAGGGACAGCGGTGGGGGCGCGACGTGCGTCGACATGGGTGTGTGGAGTGGGCTGCGGCGCCGAGGTTCACGAAGTCCACTCGGTACACTGCCGCCCGTTCAACCAGTTTAGTGGGCGCGGCGCCGCGCCCTTTTTCTTGCTCACGCCCGCACCATGAAACTCGCCACCCTGAAGGACGGCTCGCGCGACGGCCAGTTGGTCGTCGTCTCGCGCGACCTCACGCTCGCCCACTACGCCACCGGCATCGCGAGCCGGCTGCAGCAGGTGCTGGACGACTGGGGCTTCATGAGCCCGCAGCTGCAGGACCTGTACGACGCCCTCAACCACGGCCGCGCGCGCCACGCCTTTCCCTTCGACCCCGCCCAGTGCATGGCGCCGCTGCCGCGCGCCTACCAGTGGGCCGACGGCTCGGCCTACCTGAACCACGTCGAGCTGGTGCGCCAGGCGCGCAACGCCGAGGTGCCCGAGAGCTTCTACACCGACCCCCTCATGTACCAGGGCGGCAGCGACGACTTCCTGGGCCCGGTCGACGACGTGATCGTGCCCAGCGAGGCCATGGGCATCGATTTCGAGGCCGAGATCGCCGTCGTCACCGGCGACGTGAAGATGGGGTCGACCCCCGAGCAGGCGCTGGACGGCATCCGCCTCGTGATGCTGGCCAACGACGTGAGCCTGCGCAACCTCATCCCGGCCGAGCTGGCCAAGGGCTTCGGCTTCTTCCAGAGCAAGCCCGCCACCGCCTTCAGCCCCGTGGCCGTCACGCTCGACGAGCTCGGCGAGGCCTGGCAGGACGGGCGCGTGCACCTGGCGCTGCAAAGCAGCTGGAACGGCCGCAAGGTCGGCCTGTGCGACGCCGGCCCCGAGATGACCTTCCACTTCGGCCAGCTCATCGCCCACATCGCCAAGACCCGCAACGTGCGCGCCGGCAGCATCGTCGGCAGCGGCACCGTGAGCAACAAGGGCGTCGAGAAGAACGGCCGCATGGAATGGCCCAAGGGCTACTCGTGCATCGCCGAGAAGCGCTGCATCGAGACCATCCAGGACGGCGCGCCCGCCACCGACTTCATGAAGTTCGGCGACACCATCCGCATCGAGATGAAGGGCCTGGACGGGCGCTCGCTGTTCGGCGCGATCGACCAGGAGATCGTGTCGACGGCGGGGCGGCCGGTGGAGGCGCCGGTGTCGCTCACCAAGCCGCAGGCCGGAACCGACACCGGCACCGCGCCGGAACCCGCCGCCGAAGGCTGACGCAGGCCCTGTCGGGGTTTCTCCCCGTTCGGCTGGCCGGAAGCCCCCGTTCCGCAAAGCCCAACCCTGCGCGGCGGGCGCTGCCTAGGATGCAGCGATCCGTTCACTGCAAGGAGACAGGTCCATGGGCATGCCGAAGCTGGCGGGGCGCGCGCTGTGCGCATGGGGGGTGATGGGCATGGCGCTGGCCGGGCAGGCCGCCGCCCAGAAGCTCAGCGACGACAAGGTGCGCGTGGGCGTGCTGTCGGACATGTCGGGCCTGTACGCCGACACCGCGGGGCGCGGCTCGGTCGAGGCCGCGCGCATGGCCATCGAGGACTTCGGCGGGAAGGTGCTCGGACGACCCATCGAACTGGTCTCGGGCGACCACCAGAACAAGGCCGACATCGGCGCCTCGCTGGCGCGCACCTGGTACGACCGCGACGGCGTCGACGCCATCTTCGACATGAACAACTCGGCCGTCGCGCTGTCGGTGGTCAACTTGGCGCGCGAGCGGCAGAAGCTGTCGATCAACACCGGCGGCGCCTCGGTGGCGCTCACCAACGAAGCCTGCGCGCCGACCTCGGTCCACTACACCTACGACACCTACGCGCTGGCCAACGGCGCCGCGCAGGGCGTGAGCCGCCAGGGCGGCAAGACCTGGTTCCTGCTCGGCGTGGACTACGCCTTCGGCAAGGCCATGGCCGCCAACATGACCGAGTTCGTCGGCGAGCTGCAGGGCAAGGTGATCGGCAGCGTGTTCCATCCGCTCAACGCGAGCGACTTCTCGTCGTACGTGCTGCAGGCGCAGGCCTCGGGGGCCGACACCATCGCGCTGGCCAACGCCACCAGCGACACGGTCAATGCCGTCAAGGCGGCGCGGCAGTTCGGCGTGTCGCCCAAGCAGCGCGTGGTGCCGATGCTGATGTTCATCAACGACGTGCATGCGCTCGGCCTGGCGCAGGCGCAGGGCATGACCTTCGCCACCGGCTTCTACTGGGACCGCACGCCCGAGTCGCGGGCCTGGGCGCGGCGCTACTTCGAGCGCATGAAAAAAATGCCCTCGATGATCCAGGCCGGCGCCTACTCGGCGGTCACGCACTACCTGAAGGCGGTGCAGGCCGCGGGCACCGACGACGGCGCCACCGTGGCCGCGAAGATGAAGGCGATGCCGGTGAACGATTTCTTCGCGCAGGGCGGCACGATCCGCGCCGACGGCCGCATGGTGCACGACATGTACCTGGTGAGCGTGAAGAAGCCCGCCGAGTCGAAGTACCCGTGGGACTACTACACGGTGCTGTCCACGATCCCCGGCGACAAGGCCTTCCAGCCCTTGTCCAAGAGCAAGTGCCCGCTGGTTGCCGCAGCGAAGTCCTGATCGCCTGATTGCCTGACGAACGAACCGAAGGAGTCCCCATGAAAGTCCGTGCCGCCGTCCTGCAGCGCCTCGGCGCCCCCGCGCCCTATGCCCAGAGCCGACCGCTCGAGATCGAGGAGGTCGAGCTGGCGCCGCCCGGCCCCGGCGAGGTGCTGGTGCGCATCGCGGCCGCGGGGTTGTGCCACTCGGACCTGTCGATCCTCAACGGCGACCGGCCGCGCCGCACGCCGATCGTGCTGGGTCACGAAGCGGCCGGCGTGGTCGAGGCACTGGGCGAGGGCGTGACCGACCTGGCGCCGGGCGACCATGTGATCCTGGTCTTCGTGCCGAGCTGCGGCCATTGCGCACCGTGCGCCGAGGGGCGCCCCGCGCTGTGCGAGCCGGGCGGCGCGGCCAACGTGGCGGGCACGCTGCTCGGCGGCGCGCGGCGGCTGTCGTACCGCGGCGAGCCGATGGACCACTTCGTGGGCGTGTCGGCCTTTGCCGAGTACGCGACGGTGTCGCGCCGCTCGCTGCACAAGATCGACCGCGAGCTGCCGCTGGAAATTGCTGCCATGTTCGGCTGCGCGGTGGTGACCGGCGTCGGCGCCGTGGTCAACACCTCGCAGGTGCGGCCGGGTCAGACCGTGGCCGTGGTGGGGCTCGGCGGCGTGGGGCTGGCCGCGCTCATGGGTGCGCTGGCGGCGGGCGCCGCGCGCGTGATCGCGGTCGACCTGGCGCAGGACAAGCTCGACTTCGCCCTCGCGCTGGGCGCCACCGACAGCGTGAACGCCAGCGACCCCGACGCGGCCAAGCGGCTGCGCGACATGACCGAGGGCGGCGTCGACCATGCGCTCGAGATGGTGGGCTCGGCCAAGGCGCTGGAGTTCGCCTACAAGGTCACGCGCCGCGGCGGCACCACCGTGACCGTGGGCCTGCCCGCCGCCATCCAGACGCTGAACACACCGGTCTGGCACCTCGTGGCCGAGGAGCGAACGCTCAAGGGCAGCTACCTCGGCAGCTGCGTGCCGCGGCGCGACCTGGGGCGCTTCATCGCGCTGTACCGCCAGGGCAAGCTGCCCGTGGACCGGCTGCTCACCGGGCGCCTGAAGCTCGAGGAGATCAATGAGGGCTTCGACCGCCTGCAGCGCGGCGAGGCCATCCGGCAGATCGTCACGATGCCGTGACGGCCGCGGGCATCGCGCCCCGCAGCAACTCCTTCTGCGTCCGAATCCCCAACCGCCGGAACGCCCGGTACTGATGCGTGCGCACCGTGCTGAGCTCCACGCCGAGCACGCGCGCTGTTTCCTTCGCCGTGCGGCCCGCCATCAGGTGGCCGATCACCTCGCGCTCGCGCAGGCTCAGCGTCAACAGCCGCGAGGCGAGCGTGGGCGCGGCCGCCTCGTGCACGGCCGCCGCGCTGCGGCTGTGGGCGCTGGCGGCGTCGGCCAGCAGGGTGGCGTGGGCGGCGATGACGCCGAAGTCGGCCTCGCCGAACTCGGGCTGCGCCAGGCTGCGGTAGAAGCTCACGGCCACGCGCTGGCCACTCGGGCGCAGCAGCAGCACCGAGCTGCGCTCGCGGATGCCCACGTCGCCGTAGCAGGCGGCGCGGTAGGCGGGGTCGGCCACCTCGTCGCCGTGCTGGTGGCCCATCCACAGCTGCGCGCGCTTGGGCAGCTTGCGCGCGGCCAGCCAGGCCATGTGGGGGTCGAGCCGGTCGAAGCGCTGCGCCACGTAGCGCTCGGCGGTGCGCTCGGCCGTGTGGCCGTAGCTGCTGGCAGCCGACACGGTCTCGATGCGGCCGGTGGCATCGACGCCGAACACGGTGCAGAAGGTGACGGGCATCACGCGGTGCATCGCCGCCAGACAGCTGGCCGCCAGGTGCGGCGTGCCGATGCCCGCCAGCACGTCGCCGACGACGGCCGCCGACAGTTGCGCGTCGGCGGCGGGGTGGAGGCGCCAGCGTTTCATGGGTGTCGAAGGGAGGCTAGGGTAAATACCTCCTACGAAGTTATGACATTGGCGCGGGCGGTGCATCGGGACAATCCCGTTCCATGACCACCACCCGTACCGCCGACGCCGCCACCGGCCCCGTGCCGCCGCCAGCCAGCGCGACCGCGCTGCCGCCCTCGGTCGGCGCCTTCCACTACACGCGCTTCGCGCCCCGGCTGCCGTCGCTCGGCGCCGACAGCATGGAGCCCGGCCGCCACCCCGTCGTGATCGCGGGCGGCGGCCCGGTGGGCATGGCGCTCGCGCTGGGGCTCGCCAACCACGGCGTGCGCTGCGTGGTGCTCGAGGCCGACGACACGGTCTGCGTGGGCAGCCGCGCGGCCTGCATCTCGCGCCGCAGCCTGGAGATCGTCGAGCGCCTGGGCGCGCTGCCGGCGTTCATGGGCAAGGGCCTGCCGTGGAGCGTGGGGCGCAGCTTCTACAAGACAGCCGAGGTGTTCCGCTTCGAGATGCCGCAGGCCGCGCAGCAGAAGCTGCCGCCGATGATCAACCTGGAGCAGTACTACATCGAGCAGTACCTGCTGGACGAGATCGAGCGCCGCAACGCCGCGAGGCCGGGGCTCATCGACATCCGCTGGGGCACCGAGCTCACCGCGCTCGCGCAGGACGAGGACGGCGAGGGCGTGACGCTCGACGTGCGCAACGCCGAAGGCGCCTACCGCCTGCGCGGCCAGTGGCTCGCGGCCTGCGACGGCGGCCAGAGCTTCGTGCGCAAGTCGCTCGGGCTGGCGCTGGAAGGCACGGGCTACGAAGGCCGCTACGTGATCATCGACATCGAGCTGCACAGCGACCATCCGACCGAGCGCCGCGCCTGGTTCGACCCGCCGTGGAACCCCGGCTCGACCGTGCTGATGCACCGCCAGCCCGACGACATCTGGCGCATCGACTACCAGCTGCGCGCCGGCCAGAGCACCGAAGACGCGCTGCAGCCCGCAGCGGTGGCCGAGTTCGTGCAGCGCCACCTCGACGCCATCGGCGAAGGCCACCTGCCGTGGAAGACGGTGTGGACCTCGGTCTACCGCGCGGGTGCGATGACGCTCGAGCGCTACCGCCACGGCCGCGTCGTGTTCGCGGGCAACGCGGCGCACGCGATGCCGATCTTCGGCGTGCGCGGGCTCAACTCGGGCTTCGACGACGCCGACAACCTGGCCTGGAAGCTGGCCTTCGTGGCCCAGGGCCTGTCGGGCCCGGCGCTGCTGGACTCGTACTCGCAGGAGCGCATCGCGGCCTTTCACATCAACGCCGAGAGCGCGATGCGCAGCACCGAGTTCATGTCGCCGCCTTCGCGTGGTTTCGACCTGCTGCGCGAGGCGGCGCTGTCGCTGTCGGAGGCGCACCGCGGCATCGCGCAGCTCATCAACCCGCGCCAGACGCAGGCCGTGCGCTACGACGATTCGGCGCTGTCGAGCGAAGGCGATGCATTGCCGGCGGGGCCGTTGCCCGGCGAGGTGATGCCGGAGCAGGCGCTCGAACAGGGCCATCTCACGGACTGGATTGCGCCGGTGTTCACGCTGCTGGTGTTGCGGCCGGATGTGGCTTCGCCGCCCGTCGCCGACATCGAGCGAGCGCAGCGAGGCGCCTTGCCTTTTGCGGTTCGCAGCATCGGCAGCCTGGGGAGCGACGGCACCGATGCGCAGGCGTCCCCCGCTGTCTTCGCCACGCTCGGCGCCGGCGATGGCGCCGTCTACCTGCTGCGCCCCGACGGCCACGTGGCCGCGCGCTGGCACCGGCTGCCGGCCGGTGCGCTGCCCGCCGCGCTGGCGCGCGCGGCCGTCGCCACTTCACAGGACATCCCCGCATGACGACCTCCGCCCCCTCGCTTCATCCCGACGCCCGCGACCGCCTGTACGCCGAGTGCGCGCGCGCCATCACCGAGGCCGGCGCCGAGCGCGAATCGCTGTTCCTCGCGCGGCTCGCGCTGCTGCTGTTCGAGCAGGTCGGCGACGAGGCGCGCTGCCGCGAGGCCCTGGCCGACGCGTTGCGCGCGCTGCCCGTACCATCGCTGTCCGCTTCCGAACAACAACATGGAGATTGATCTCATGGATCGCCGCACCCTTCTCGCCACGCTCGCCTCCGGCGCCGCCGTGGCCGCAGCCCCCTTCGCCCACGCACAGGACTACCCCGCGCAGCTCATCAAGTGGGTCGTGCCGTACCCCGCGGGCGGCGGCACCGACGTGATCGCGCGCGTGCTGGCCGAGGCCATGCGCCAGACGCTGGGCCAGCAGATCGTGGTCGACAACCGCCCCGGCGCGTCGACCAACATCGGCGCCGACCTGGTCGCCAAGAGCAAGCCCGACGGCTACACGGTGCTGTCGGCCGACAACGCCGTGCTGGCCTTCAACGAGCACCTGTTCAGCAAGCTGCCGTTCAACCCCGAGAAAGACTTCACCTACATCGGCGCCATCGGCAAGTTCCCGCTCGCGCTGGTCGTGCACCCGGACTTCCCGGCCAAGACCTTCAAGGAGTTCCTGGCCTACGTGAAGGCCAACCCCGGCAAGGTCAACTACGCCTCGCCGGGCAACGGCTCGCCGCACCATCTGGCGATGGAAATGTTCAAGGCGCGCACCGGCACCTTCATCACCCACATCCCGTACCGCGGCGCGGCGCCGGCCATGGCCGACGTGATGGGCGGCCAGGTGCCGTGCATGTTTCTGGACCTAGCCTCAGGCCTGCCGATCATGCAGGGCAACAAGGTGCGCGTGCTGGCCATCGGCTCGGGCGCGCGCAGCAAGCGCCTGCCCGACGTGCCGACGCTGGCCGAAGTGGGCGTGCCCAACACCGAGGTGTTCGCGTTCCAGGGCATCCTCGGCCCGGCCGGCCTGCCCGCCGCGGTGGTGAACAAGCTCAACAGCGACCTGAACAAGGCCTTCAGCACGCCGGCCGTGCAAAAGCGCTTCGACGACTTCGGCATGGAAGCGATGCCCGGCACGCCGGCGCAGTTCGCGGCGCTGTCGCGCGCGGAGTCGAAGCGCTGGGGCCCGATCATCAAGCAGGCCGGCATCAAGCTGGACTGATGCCGCCCAGAGGCGTTCGTCCTATCGGGCGAACGCTTTTCGCGAGCCGTCTTCGAAGACTTCGTCGTCGCGCTGCAGCTCGCCGTTCTCGTCCCAGCTGCGTTCGCGCGTCACGCGGCCCTTGTCGTCGAAGCTCGACTCGGCCAGCAGCTCGCCCTTTTCATTGAAGCGCTGGTGCGTGCCCACGGGCACCTGCCGGCCGCGCCCCGGCGCGAGGTAGCGGCCCTGCGCGGCGCGCTGGCCGCTGTCGTAGAACTCGGTCACGTCGACCATGCGCTCGCTGCCGGCGCCGCTGTAGACGGCCTTGCTGCGCGGCTGGCCGTTGAGGTGGTAGCTGTCGTCGCTCAGGGGCTCGCCCGCGGCGTTCCAGCGCTGGTCGCGCACCAGCGAGCCGCGGTCGGAAAACTCCTGCTCGCTCTGGCGGATCGACGAGCGGCCGACCAGCAGCCACACGGTTTCGCGCCGCTTCACGCCCTCGGACGAAAAACTGCGCTCCACGCGCCGGTTGCCGGTGGTCTCGTCGACCACCGAGGGCTTGCCGTTGTCGTAGAACTCCTGCGTGCGCACGCGTTTGCCCGCCTGGTACGAGAGCTTCGAGCGCAGGGTGCCGCGCGCGTCGAACAGGTCGACGGTCGACGGCCCGCCCGTGAAGCCGCACAGCCTGGCATCGTCGGCCACCGGCGCCAGCACCGGCGCCTCGGCGCAGCGCAGCATCGACATCTGGCCGCGCTCGGTGAACTCGACCATGGCGCGCTCGGTGCCGCGGTCGGGGTAGAAGGTGGCGCGCCGCAACTGGCCGCCGGGGTAGAAGCTGCGCACCAGGCCGCGCTCCTGGCCGTCGTCGTACGTGGCGTCGCGCAGCACCTGGCCGCCCGGCGCGAACTCGCGCGCGCGGCCGTGCATGTTGCCCTTGGCGTTGATGGTGTGCTCGCGCGCGAGCTTGCCCTTTTCGTAGAAGCGCACCAGGCCCATGAAGACGCCGTTCTGCACCTGCTGCTCGCGCTGCAGCTCGCCGGTGCCGCGGTCCTTGCAGCGCATCAGGCCGGTCTTGCCGGCGGTGCTGTTGCCGTCGGCGGGGCTCACGCGCTGGCCGTTGAGCTCGCACTCCTGCTGCGCATGGACCGTCGGGGTACCCAGCAGCGCGGCCAATGCGATCGCGGCCGGGCCGAGGAGGGACGCGGCCGCCCGGGGCGCCCGAAGAGCGGGAACGGGCGGGCGCAGGGTCACTTGTCGTAGAGCGTGTCGAGCGAACGGAAACCCTTGACCTCGATCGGGTTGCCGAAGGGGTCGCAGAAGAACATCGTCCACTGCTCGCCCGGCTGGCCTTCGAAGCGCACCTGCGGCTTCAGCACGAAGTCGGTGCCGGCGGCTTCGAGGCGCCCGGCCAGCGCCTGCCAGTCGGGCAGCGCGAGCACGATGCCAAAGTGCGGCATGGGCACCATCGCGTCGCCGACGCGGCCGGTGCGGGTGGTGGCGAAGGGCTCGCCCAGGTGCAGCGAGATCTGGTGGCCGAAGAAGTCGAAGTCGACCCAGGTGTCGGTGCTGCGGCCTTCGGCGCAGCCGAGCACGTCGCCGTAGAAGCGGCGGGCGCCGTCCAGGTCGCGCACGTGGAAGGCAAGGTGAAAGATGCTTTGCATGGTTTTGGATTATGGGCAGCGGTGCTGTGAGAATGCCGGACTTTCTTTCAATCATGGAGCTCGCCTTGCGGATACTCCGAGCCCTCGTCGCACCGCTGCGCCTGCTGTCGCGCGGCACCGACCGGCCGGCGCCCCAGCGCCTTCTTGCACGTCTGACCCGCCAGGCCTTCGCGGCTGTCGGTGGTTGTTTCATCGCGGTGGCCGCACATGCCGCCGCCTGCCCGCCCTCGGCCATCGCCAGCCTCGAGAAGCCCGGCATCGGCCTGCGCAACGGCATCGACCGCGGCCTGCTGTGGCGCATCGAGCGCGACGGCCGCACCTCGTGGCTCTACGGCACCTTGCACCTGGGGCGCGGCGAATGGGTGCGCCCCGGTCCCACCGTGCAGAAGGCGCTGGCGCAGAGCGACACGCTCGCGCTGGAGCTCGACTCGCGCGACGACGCCACGGTGCGCGCCCTGAGCCAGCCGGCCGACCCGGCCGCGGTGGCGCGCGTGCTCAGCGGCGAACGCGCCCGCCGGCTCGAGCGCCAGAACGCCGAGGCCTGCGTGTCGCCGGGCTCGACCGCCCGGCTGCCGCCCATCCTGCAGGTGACGGCGCTGACCGCGCTGGCGGCGCGCGCCGACGGCCTGTACGCGGAGTTCGGCGTCGACGAGACGCTGGCCGTCTCGGCCCGCAACAGCAACAAGCCGATCGTCGCGCTCGAGAACGCTGCCGACCAGCTGCGCTGGCTCACCGGCGGCTCCGAAGCTGAAGAGGCCGAGCAGATCGACGCCATGCTCGACGAGCTCGAATCGGGCCGGCTGCGCGGCCAGCTCAAGACGCTGGCCGATGTCTGGGCGCGCAGCGACGCGGCCCGGCTGGCGCGCTATGCCGAGTGGTGCGAGTGCCTGAACACGCCGGCCGAGCAGCGCCTCATGAAGCGCCTGCTCGACGACCGCAACCCCGGGCTGGCCGACGGCATCGAGCGCCTGCATGCGGGCGGGCGCAGCGCGTTCGCCGCGGTCGGCGCGCTGCACATGGTTGGCGCGCAGGGCCTGCCCACGCTGATGGCGGCGCGCGGTTTTCGCGTGACGCCGGTGCTCACCGAGGCGCAGGCGCAGCAGGCGCTGCCGATGCCGGCGCTCGCCGCGCCCGAGCCGCCGGCCCGCAAGGCGGTGCGCGGTGGCAAGAACGTCAAGGGACAGAAGGCGGCCAAGGGCACGGGCCAGAAGGTCGCCGCGAAGGGCGGGGCCAAGCCGGCGTCCAAGGCCGCTGCCGCGCCCAAGGGCAAGGCCGCACCCCGTGCCGCCCCCAAGGCCGCGAACAGCAAAGTGCGCCGATAATCGCGACCGCCATGCATACGTTGCGCCCCCACCCCCGCCTGATCGGCCGCCTCGGCCGGTGGGTGCTGCTGTGGTTCGTGCTGTCGCTGGGCGTGGCGGTGGCGTCGCCGGTGGTGCATCCGCAGGCGATGGAACTGGTGTGTTCCGGCGCCGGCACCATCAAGGTGGTGGTGCACACCGAAGACGGCGTGCAGGACATGGGCGCCACGCACATGGACTGCCCGCTGTGCGTGCTGACCGGCGCGCCGCCCCCGCCGCCCGTGGCGGCCGCGTTCGATGCGCCCCTGCCGCTGGGGCGCGTGCTTCAACCCATTCCCGCCGCGCGCCATGCCGCGGCCACGGCCGCGCCGCTTCCGGCCCGTGGGCCCCCGCGTTCCGCCTGAGCGATCAGCAACAGCGCTGTCTGTCGGTGCACCCCAGGTGCGCGCAGGCAGTCCCTTTGGCTTGAAGTTCGTGGAGCCGGTTCCCCATGAAGCAGCACTCCCGCGCCCTGGCGATCGCCATGGCATTTCCCTTCAGCGCGCAGGTGTGGGCGCAGCAGCAAACGCCGCCGGACGTTGATCCGCCGGAGGCCGGCGCTGCCGCTGCCCCGGGCCGCACGCTCGGCACCGTCACCATCAGTGGTGGCCGGCCGACCTCGCTGCCGACGCAGATCCCCACCACCATCGAAGGCGTGACCGCCGAGCAGATCGCCGAGACGGTCAACGCGACCGACGCCGAAGACGCGCTCAAGTACCTGCCGAGCCTGCTGGTGCGCAAGCGCTACATCGGCGACTTCAACCACGCGGTGCTGGCCACGCGCGCCTCGGGCACGGGCAACAGCGCGCGCGCGATGGTCTACGCCGACGGCATCATGCTGTCGAACCCGCTGGGCAACGGCGCCACCTTCGCGCCGCGCTGGGGCATGGTGTCGCCCGACGAGATCGAGCGCGTCGACGTGCTCTACGGCCCGTTCTCGGCCGCCTACCCGGGCAACTCGGTGGGCGCCGTGGTCGACTACGTGACGCGCATGCCCACGCAGCTCGAGGCGCACGTCAAGCTCAGCGGCTTCACCTCGAACTTCGACCTGTACAACAGCCATTCGTCGCCGGGCGGCCAGCAGCTCGACCTGTCGCTGGGCAGCCGCAGCGGCGACTGGTCGTGGTGGCTCGGCGCCTCGCGCACGCATAGCAAGGGGCAGTCGCTGTCGTTCGCCAACCGGCTCGTGAGCGCCGGCACGGTGGGCAGCGCGGGCACGCCCGTCACCGGCGCGGTGCTCGGGCTGAACCCGTCGAACCAGCCGTGGTGGCTGCTGGGCGGCATCACCGCCTACGACACCACCCAGGAGCAGGCCAAGCTCAAGCTGGCCTACGACTTCTCGCCCACGGTGCGCGCCACCTACACGCTGGGCGCCTGGCACAACACCACGCACGGCAGCACCGACACCTACCTGCGCGATGCGTTCGGCCAGCCGGTGTACGGCGGGCGCGTGAACCTCGGCGGACGCACCTACAACCTCGACACGCCGGCCGCTGCCTTCGCGCCGACCGAGACGGCGCTCACGCACTACATGCACGGCCTCTCGGTGAAGAGCCACACGGGCGGCGTGTTCGACTGGGAGGTGGCGGCGAGCCTGTTCGACTACGCGAAAGACACCTCGCGCACGCCGACCACGGCGCTGCCGGGCGCCTTCTACGGCGGCCCCGGCCGCACCACCGACATGGGCGGCACCGGCTGGCACACCTTCAAGGCCGCGGGCACCTGGCGGCCCACCGGCTCGGCCGAAGGCGTGGGCGCACACGTGGTCGACTTCGGTGTCCAGCAGGACACCGCGCGGCTGCGCAGCGCCATCGGCAACACGCGCGACTGGATCGGCGGGCCGGCCGTGTCGCCGTTCTCCGCCTTCAACGGCAACACGCGACTGCGTTCGCTCTACGTGCAGGACACCTGGCGCTTCGCGAAGGACTGGAAGACCACGCTGGGCCTGCGCCACGAGCGCTGGGAAGCCTACGGCGGCCAGCTCGGCAACGCGGCGCGGCTGCTCGACTTCGCGCCGCGCAAGAACAGCTTCGTCTCGCCCAAGGCCGCGCTCGCCTGGCAGGCCACGCCCGACTGGCACTTCAAGGCCTCGGTCGGCCGCGCCGTGCGCATGCCCACCGTGAGCGAGCTCTACCAGGGCTCGATCGAGGGCAACCGCATCGTCAACACCAACCCCGAGCTGCGCCCCGAGCGCTCGTGGACCGCCGAGCTGAGCGCCGAGCGCGACCTCAAGCGCTGGGGCGTCGACGGCGTGCTGCGCACCACGCTGTTCTTCGAGCACACGAAGGACGCGCTCTACACCCAGGCGCTCACCAACCTCGTGAGCACCGTACAGAACGTCGACGCCATCCGCACGCGCGGGCTGGAGGTGGCGATCAACACGGTCGACGCGGGCATCCAGGGACTGGACCTGGGCGGCAGCCTCACGCTGACCGATTCGAAGATCACCGCCAACCGCGGCTTCCCGGCCAGCGTGGGGCGCGACCAGCCGCGCGTGCCCAAGGTGCGCGCCTCGCTGCTCGCCACCTACCGGCCCGATGCGAAGTGGAGCTACACCGTCGGCGCGCGCTACAGCGGCCGGCAGTACGGCACGCTCGACAACAGCGACCCGAACGGCATGGCCTACATGGGCTTCTCGAAGTTCTTCGTGGTCGATGCGCGCATCCGCTACCGCATCGACCGCCAGTGGAGCGCCGCCGTCGGCATCGACAACCTGAACAACCGCACCTACTGGGCCTTCCACCCGTACCCGCAACGCACCTTCGTGGCCGAACTCAAGTTCGACCTTTGACCCTCACTTTTTCCTCTCCAAGGACACACGCCATGACGAAGCCTTCGACCTCCACCTTCCACACCCTCGCCGCCTGCGCCCTGCTGGCCGGTGCCGGCGCCGCCGGCGCCCACGTGAGCCTGCCCCCGGGCGGCGCCACCGTCGGCAGCGAGTACAACGCCGCCTTCCGCGTCGGCCACGCCTGCGAAGGCGCCAAGGCCACCACCAGCCTCGCCGTGCGCCTGCCCAAGGGCTTCGTGCTCACCGACGCCCAGGCGCGCAAGGGCTGGAAGCTCGATGCGCCCAAGGCCGGCAGCGCCGAAGGCGAAGTGCGCTGGACGGCAGAGACGCCGCAGAACGCGCTGCCCGGCAGCGAGCGCGGCGAGTTCGTGCTGCGCGGCAAGGTGCCCGCCACGCCGGGCCCGCTGTGGTTCAAGGTGCGCCAGGACTGCGACGTCGGCAGCGTCGACTGGGCCGAAGTGCCCGCGTCGGGCACCGCCACGGCCGGCCTGAAGACGCCGGCGCCCAAGCTCGACGTGGTCGCGCAGGGCGTGGCCACGGTCGACGTGCGCGACGCCTGGGTGCGCCAGTCGGTGCCGGGCCAGAGCGGCACGGGCGCCTTCATGAAGCTCACCGCGCCCACAGGCACGAAGCTGGTCGGCATCTCGACGCCCGCCGCCGGCGTGGCCGAGGTACACGAGATGAAGATGGAAGGCGACACCATGCGCATGCGCGAACTCGCGGGCGGCCTCGAGCTGCCGGCCGGCAAGACCGTCGAGCTCAAGCCCGGCGGCTACCACGTGATGCTGATGGACCTGAAGGGCGCCATGACCAAGGGCGCGACCGTGCCCATGACCCTGAAGTTCGAGGACGCCAAGGGCGCGAAGACGACGCTGGAGCTGAAGCTGCCGGTCGGTGCGCCCGAAGGCGCCGCTGCTGCTGCACCCGCCGCGGGCGGCGCGCACCAGCACAAGCACTGAACTGGTCGAGCCGGACCGTCAGAGCAACTGGTCCGGCGCCAGCGGCCCGAACAGCCGCAGCAAAAAGCGCAGCGTGGCGCTCGCGTCGGGCTCGGTGTCCGTGTCCTGCAGGCCGCTGCCTTCGGGCGCCTGCCACACCAGCGTGCCCTTCACCAACTCGACATGCCACGAGCGTTCGCGCATGCCGCGCTCGATCTGCTCGGCCGCCATGCGCGAGAGTTCGCCGCTGCGGATCAGCAGCGCGATCTCGGTGTTCTGCAGCTGCGAGCGCAGGTCGAGATTCATCGAGCCGACCACCAGCAGCCGGCCGTCCATCACCAGCACCTTGGAGTGCAGCATCGCGCGCGATTCACCGCTCACGCCGCTGCCGCCCGAGGAGCCGAACACATTGCCGAAGTCGGCCTGTTCGCTGCGCAGCTCGTACAGTTCCACGCCCGCGGCGAGCAGCGCCTTGCGGTGGCGCGCATAGCCGACGTGAGCGATGGGCGCGTCGTTCGAGGCCAGTGAATTCGTCAGCACCCGGATGCGCACGCCCCGCGCGCGCGCCGCGGCAAAGGCCTGCTGCATGTCGGGGCCGGGCACGAAGTAGGGCGAGATGATCAGCAGGTCGGTGCGCGCCTGGCCGATCAGGTGCAGCAGGCCTTCGACCACCGTGTCGCCGCTGGAGGCCAGGTCGGCCAGCGCGGTGGCGCTGCGCGAGGGCAGCTCGGGCCGGCTCACCACGAGGTCGGGGTTGCGCACCGCGCCGGGGCCGCTGTCGGCCGGGATCTTGCCGGGCGCGTCGGCCAGCATCAGGGCCGGGGCCCAGACGAAGGCGGCACTGCGCAGGTCCAGCGGTTTCTCGTCCCAGGCACGGGCCCGCTGCTCGGGCGTGGGGCCGGCGCCGGGGCGCGGCTCGCCGTCCGGGGGCTTGGGCTGGTTGCGCGCTTCGGCCGCTTCGTCGCTGAGTTCCTGGTCGATGCGGCGCGCGCGGTCGCGGATGCGCTGGAATTCCTCGCGCGAGACCAGCGACTGCACGGGGTAGGCGCGCTCGTTGTTCCAGTAGCTGTCGAAGCTGCGCGAGAGGTCCTGCACGATCGGGCCGGCCGCCAGCACGTCGACGTCGACGAAGTTGCCGGTGGTGGCGTTGCCGAAGTAGGCGTCGCCCAGGTTGCGCCCGCCGGTCACGCCCATCACGTTGTCGGCCAGGAACAGCTTGTTGTGCATGCGCTGCTGGATGCGCGAGACGTCACCGATGGCGTTGAGCATGCGGTTGAAGCCGGTGCCGCGCGAGCCCGCGAGCGGGTTGAACAGCCGCATCTCGATGTTCGGAATGAAGGCCAAGCCGAGCACCAGCGCGTCGCGGCCAATGGTGTGGAAGTCGTCCAGCAGGATGCGCACCCGCACGCCGCGCTCGGCCGCCGCGCGCAGCCCGCGCACCAGCCGGCCCGTGCTGGCGTCGGCGTGGATGGCGTAGTACTGCAGGTCCAGCGTCTTCTGTGCGTTCTCGATCAGCGCCAGCCGGCTGCCGTAGGCGGCCTGCGGGCCGCCCAGCAGCAGGAAGCCGGAATCGAAGCGCGCCTTGTCGGCGTTGCGGCGCTCCCGCAGCAGCGTGGCCAGCGCGGTGCCGTCGGGCGAGGTGAGCGCGGTCGAGACGGGGCGGTCCACGTCCTTCGGAAGCTGCGCGCAGGCGCCGAGCACCAGGAGGGCCAGCAGCGCGACGCTGCGGCGGACCAACGCGTGGAAGGAAGAAGAAGGCATGCGGCGGGGTCTTTCCGGGGGCTTGGGAAGGCGGTGCCGCATGTATAGCCGAGTTGGCGCCCGCCGTGGGTGGGACGGGCGGCCAACCGGTGAGGGAAGACGGCGCTCAGCGCCCGGCGCCGAGCTCTTCCTGGCGCTCCAGCGCGGCGAGCAGTTCGTCGTCGATCTTGGCGTGGCGCTCGCTCAGCTCGACCGCGCGCGAGGCGTCGCTCGCATAGATGGCGCCGCCGTCGAGTTCGAGCATCTCGCTGATGCGCTTCTGCTCGGCTTCGAGGGCTTCGATCTGCGCGGGCAGGGCTTCGAGTTCGCGCTGCTCCTTGTAAGAGAGCTTCTTGCGGGGACCGCCCGTGGGGGCTGCGGCGGGTGCAGCCGCGGGCGTCGGGGCCGGTGCGGCGGCTGGAGGCGGCGGTGGTGCCGACGCGAGGCGCTGCTCGGCGATTTCGCGTGCGCGCTTGGACTGGATCAGCCAGTCTTCCACGCTGCCCTCGTACTCGCGCCAGCGGCCGTCGCCTTCGAAGGCGATCGTGCTGGTCACCACGTTGTCGAGGAAGGTGCGGTCGTGGCTCACGAGGAACACGGTGCCGTCGTAGTCCTGCAGCAGGCCTTCGAGCAGCTCGAGCGTGTCGATGTCCAGGTCGTTGGTCGGCTCGTCGAGCACCAGCACGTTGGCCGGGCGCGCGAACAGGCGGGCCAGCAGCAGGCGGTTGCGTTCGCCGCCGCTGAGCGAGCGCACGGGGGAGTTGGCGCGCGCGGGCGAGAACAGGAAGTCCGACAGGTAGCTCTTGACGTGCTTCTTCTGACTGCCGATTTCGATCCACTCGCTGCCGGGGCTGATGAAGTCTTCCAGCGTGGCGTCGAGGTCGAGCTTGTCGCGCATCTGGTCGAAGTACGCCACCTGCTGGTTGGTGCCGCGACGGATCTTGCCGCTGTCGGGCTCGAGCTCGCCGAGGATCAGCTTGAGCAGCGTTGTCTTGCCAGCGCCGTTCGGGCCCAGCAGGCCGATCTTGTCGCCGCGCAGGATGGTGCCGCTGAAACCGCGGATCACGGTCTTCTCGCCGAAGGACTTGGTGGCGTCGGTGAGTTCGGCCACGATCTTGCCGCTGGACTGGCCCGAGGCCACGTCCATGTTGACGCTGCCCTGCACCTCGCGGCGCGCGGCGCGGCTGGCGCGCAGTTCCTGCAGCCGCGTGATGCGGCTCTGGCTGCGCGTGCGGCGCGCTTCGACGCCCTTGCGGATCCAGATTTCTTCCTGCGCCAGCAGCTTGTCGGCCTTGGCGCTGATGATCGCTTCCTGGGCGAGCTGCTCTTCCTTCTGGAGGAGGTACTGCTCGAAGTTGCCCGGGTAGGAACCCAGCTTGCCCCGGTCGAGCTCCACGATGCGGGTGGCGACGCGGTTCAGGAAGCTGCGGTCGTGGGTGATGGTGACGACGCTGCCCTTGAAGTCGATCAGCAACTGCTCCAGCCACTCGATGGAGTCGAGGTCCAGGTGGTTGGTCGGCTCATCCAGTAAGAGCACGTCCGGCGCGGCCACCAGGGCCTGGGCCAGGGCGACCCGCTTGCGCGTGCCGCCCGAGAGCGAGCCGACGCGCGCGGTGGGGTCGAGGTGGAGGCGGTGCAGCGTCTCTTCGACACGCTGCTCCCAGTTCCAGGCGTCGTAGGCTTCGATCTTGGACTGCAGGGCGTCCAGGTCGAGCCCGTCCGCGCCGGAGAGATACAGGTCACGGATGGCGATGACTTCGCCCAGCCCCTGGCTGGCGGCGGTGAAGACGTCCGCATCCATGTCGAGCGCGGGTTCCTGCGCCACGTAGGCCACGCGCAGGTTCTGCTGCAGCTGCAGCGTGCCGTCGTCGGGCTTTTCCAGCCCGCCCAGTATCTTGAGCATCGACGACTTGCCGGCGCCGTTGCGGCCGATCAGGCCGATGCGTTCCGATTCGAGGAGAGAGAAGTCCGCATGATCCAGCAGCGGGACGTGACCGAACGCGAGCTGCGCGTCGAGGAGTGTGATGAGTGCCATGTGGCACGGATTATCGGAGGGGCGGGTGACGGCGCTTGGCGGCTGTGGAAGAAGGCTTCTTTGTGGCTCTCTATATAGAAGGGGCTGGAGTCCCCTGGGAGAGACGCTGGCAGCCAGGGAAGAGGCTTGGAGCCGGCGGCGGGCGGGGCGGCAAAGGCCTTCTTCAAGTTTCTTTCGGCTTGGCTTGCACGAGCCGAAATCTGTCATATACTCGTGGGCTTCGCTGCTGAATACCTCTGGTTTTCGAAGCGACCGGTGCTCTTAGGGGTGTTGGTTGTGAGTGGTGAAGAAAGTCTTCGAAAGTTGACGCGGTTTGAAAAAACAGTGCATAATCGAAGGCTTCGCTGAAACAACTTCAGCGACTTGAACTGAAAGGTTCGGGTTGCAGGAAA
>Ga0160431_100071_pt1 | contig 86660 bp, 72 predicted proteins | sample HID1971K_E0MG_FD_108212 | JGI IMG/M metagenome (GOLD analysis project Ga0160431, IMG submission 108212) | Enriched millipede-associated microbial communities from UW Madison campus, WI, USA - HID1971K_E0 MG | ecosystem: Host-associated > Arthropoda: Insects > Digestive system > Unclassified ...
AACAGGACAGTGAAACGACTCAGCGCCGATGATAGTGCGGGTTCCCGTGTGAAAGTAGGTCATCGTCAGGCTCTTACAGCCCAGAAAACCCCAGTCAGCAATGACTGGGGTTTTTTGCTTTGCACGATGCAAACGCCAAACGCATAAAAAGCGCTGACTCGAAAGAATCAGCGCTTTTTTATTGGAGCAAGCAACCGCCAATCAAGCGTTGCGAACTCCCAAAGCATCGGATTGTGCTGCGCCGACCGTGACCAGCTCTGCAAGCAGGTCCGACGTCAAAGCCTCCAGCGACACACCGGCAAAGAATCGAGCTCGAATCAGCTCGAAATACGGCGTTCCGGCAAGCCATGCATCCCACTCCGCATGCGACACCGCATGCAGCTCCAGAAGCTTGAACTTCATCAGCACCTTCATCGCATGGCGTGCGTGCTTCTCAGGGTCTCGCTCTAAGCCTGCTAAACGCTTGCGCGCCGTCAGCAACGCGCGCTCCACATCGCCGAAGACTCCGCCGTGACCTGGAATCACCTGCAGAGCTGCCAATTGACCGTCGCCTAAAGCAAAAAAGCCCGATGAGATGAACTCATCGGGCTTTCTATTGGGCTTTCAAGGCCCGCACTTCGCAGGCTGCACGAGCCTGCGAGAAGAACTTACTCAGGCCGCCAACCGCTGCTCAATCGCAGCCTTCGTCTCCGGCAGTTCCTTCGGCAGATGGTGCGCCAACTGCTGGAACAGTTCCGTGTGCAGCTTCAGCTCAGCCTGCCAGGCCGCCTTGTCGATGCTCGTGACCGTCGCGAACTGCTCGGCGCTGAAATCCAGGCCGGTCCAGTTCAGGTCTTCATAGCGTGGGCTCACGCCGGTGATGTGTTCGACACCTTCCGTCGCCTTGCCTTCCACGCGGTCGATCATCCACTTCAGCACGCGCATGTTCTCGCCGTAGCCTGGCCAGACGAACTTGCCGTCCGCGCCTTTGCGGAACCAGTTGGTCGTGTAGATCTTCGGCAGCTGGGCGCCCGAGGCTTCCAGCTTCTTGCCCAGGTCGAGCCAGTGCTGGAAGTAGTCGCTCATGTTGTAGCCCATGAAAGGCAGCATCGCGAACGGGTCGCGGCGCACCACGCCCTGCTGGCCGGCGGCCGCAGCGGTGGTTTCCGAGCCCATCGTCGCGGCCATGTAGACGCCTTCGACCCAGTTGCGGGCTTCGGTCACCAGCGGCACGGTCGTCGAGCGGCGCCCGCCAAAGATGAAGGCGTCGATCTTGACGCCCTTCGGGTCGTCCCAGGCTTCGTCGAGCGCGGGGTTGTTGGTGGCGGCGACGGTGAAACGCGCGTTCGGGTGCGCGGCCTTGGCGCCGGTTTCCTTGGCGATCTGCGGCGTCCACTCCTTGCCTTGCCAGTCGATGCAATGCGCGGGCGCGTCGCCCATGCCTTCCCACCAGACGTCGCCGTCGTCGGTCAGCGCCACGTTCGTGAAGATCACGTCACGGTGCAGGCTGGCCATGCAGTTCGGGTTGGTCAGGTCGTTGGTGCCCGGGGCCACGCCGAAGTAGCCGGCTTCCGGGTTGATGGCGCGCAGCGTGCCGTCGGCTTGCGGCTTGATCCAGGCGATGTCGTCACCGATGGTCGTGACCTTCCAGCCGTCGAAGCCCGCCGGCGGGATCAGCATCGCGAAGTTGGTCTTGCCGCAGGCGCTCGGGAAGGCGGCGGCCACGTGGTGCTTCTTGCCCTCTGGGCTGGTCACGCCGAGGATCAGCATGTGCTCGGCCAGCCAGCCTTCATCGCGGCCCATGTTCGAGGCGATGCGCAGTGCGAAGCACTTCTTGCCCAGCAGCGCGTTGCCGCCGTAGCCCGAGCCGTAGCTCCAGATCTCGCGCGTCTCAGGGTAGTGAACGATGTACTTGGTGGTGTTGCAGGGCCAGGTCACGTCCTTCTGGCCGGCCTCGAGCGGCGCACCCACGGTGTGGACGCAGGGCACGAACTCGCCATCGGTGCCCAGCACCTCGTACACGGCCTTGCCCATGCGGGTCATGATGCGCATGTTGACGGCCACGTAGGGGCTGTCGGACAGCTCGATGCCGATGTGTGCAATGGGCGAGCCCAGCGGGCCCATGCTGAAGGGCACCACGTACATGGTGCGGCCCTTCATGCAGCCGTCGAACAGGGGCTGCAGCGTCGCGCGCATCTCGGCCGGGGCCATCCAGTTGTTGGTGGGGCCGGCGTTTTCCTTCTGTGCGGAGCAGATGAAGGTGCGGTCTTCGACGCGTGCCACGTCGCTCGGGTCGGACATCGCGAGGAACGAGCCCGGGCGCTTGGCGGGGTTCAGTTTCTTGAAGGTGCCGGCGTCGACCAGTTGCTGGCAGAGGCGGTCGTATTCTTCCTTGCTGCCGTCGCACCAGTGGATGGCGTCGGGTTTGCACAGCGCGGCCATCTCGGCCACCCAGGCGATCAGCTTGGCGTTCTTGACGTATGAGGGCGCCTGAATGGGAAGGCCCTTCATCGTGGGTGCGTTCATCGGAAATCTCCTAAGTTGAAAAATCGTCTTTCCGAACGGGGCGCCGCGCCTGACCAGGCACGGAGGTCCGTTTGAGAAAACGTTTCGCTTCGGGAGATTGCGTCAACGCGGGCCGCACAGCCCGCGGACAAAAGCGCGAAAGCCTGTCAGTTCAGGCGAGAAAAACGGCGATCGACGCCAGCAGCAGCATCAGCACGCCGCCAGCCAGCGGGAGCACGAGCGGCATCAGGTGAACGACCGATTCGACGGCGTCATGTTCGGCGGCGGCAGCGTGGCCGTGCTCGGCGGGGGTGGGATGGGACATCGGGAAATACCTCGAATACGCAAATGACAACGCATCAAATGCAGTCAACCGCAAATGACAAAACTCCCGCCATTTTACCGGCGAGGCGCCGTCGGCGGGTCTAGGGGGTTGCGAGGAGCCCTCAGTGCTGCTCCACCGCTTCGAAACCGGCGTCTTTCAGGGCACTCAACACGCTCGCCAGGTGGGCCCGGCCGCGCGTCTGCAGCACCAGCTCGACGTCGACATTCTGCGCCGCCAGCATGGTGAAGGCGCGCTGGTGGTGCACCTCGTCGACGTTAGCGCCCGCTTCGGCCACAGTGGCCGTGATCTGGGCCAGCGAGCCCGGCACGTCGCGCGCGCTGACGCGCACCCGGGCGAGCCGCCCGGCGCGCACCATGCCACGCTCGATGATGGCCGCGAGCAGCAGCGGATCGATGTTGCCGCCCGACAGCACCAGGCCCACGCGCTTGCCGCGAAAGCGTTCCGGATGCCGGATCAGCGCCGCCAGGCCGGCCGCGCCCGCGCCTTCGACCAGGGTCTTTTCGATCTCGAGCAGCATCAAAACGCCCTGCTCGATGTCGCCTTCATCCACCAGCAGCAGGTCGTCGACCTTGGCGGCGATGATCTCCCGCGTCAGCACGCCGGGCGTGCCGACCGCGATGCCTTCGGCGATCGTGCTCGTGCCTTGCGCGTGGTGCGTGCCCTTGACGGCATTCACCATCGCCGGAAAGCGCTGCGTCTGCACGCCGACGATCTCGATGCCGGGCTTGATCTCGCGCGCCGCGACGGCCATGCCGGCGATGAGCCCGCCGCCGCCGACCGCCACCACCAGCGTGTCGAGGTCGGGCACCGCGTCGAGCATCTCGAGTGCGATCGTGCCCTGGCCGGCAATGATGGCTTCGTCGTCGTAGGGGTGCACGAAGGTCAGGCCTTCGCGCTCGGCCAGTGCCAGCGCATGGGCGCGCGCCGCGTCGAGCGTGTCGCCGTGCAGCACCACCTCGGCGCCGAAGCCGCGCGTGCGCTCGATCTTCACGCCGGGCGTGAAGCGCGGCATCACGATGAGTGCGCGCAGGCCCAGCCGCTGCGCGTGATAAGCCACACCCTGCGCATGGTTGCCGGCCGACATGGCGATCACGCCGCGCGTGCCACCTTCAGACAAATCGACCAGCTTGTTGCACGCTCCGCGTTCCTTGAAGGAGGACGTGAACTGCAGGTTCTCGAACTTGAGGAACACCTGCGCGCCCACGATTTCAGAGAGCGTGCGCGACTCCACGCAGGGCGTGTTGAGCACCTGGCCCTGCAGGCGCGCGGCAGCGCGACGGATAGCTTCGATTCCGACCATGGCGCGCATTGTGGCTGGAATCCAGCGGATCAGGGTTTTTACTCTTTCGGCGTCTTCCCGAAGCCAAAAGTCTGCGTTATGGTCGCTCCAAGTATTTCCTCGCAGGAGGTTGCCTGATGGTCAAGCGTGCGGGTGTCGATGTGGTGGCTGCTGCGGTGCGCGGGCAGGCCTTGCCTTCGCCCGGCCTCAAGGAAGCACCGGTGCTCGAGCTCATGTGCTCGCACTTCGTGCTCACGCTCGCCGCCAAGCAGGGGCCGCGCTTCAATGTGCGGCGCGATATCAACGGATTGCTCTCGCTCACCGGGCGCCACCTCGTGTGGCCCGCCGCGGTGCTGCAGCGATTGCGCGAGTTCCTGGGCCGCCGCTGTGCGGGCAACGAAGCGTGGAAGGGCGTCGAAGATTTCGACGGCCGCACGCTGCTCGAACGCCACGGCGTGTGGCGCGGCCCGTATGAAGAAGGCACGCTGTTCTTCTACCTCGACGAGTACGCGAAAGACCAGCCGAAAGACCTGCTCTCGGTGCTGGCCGTCACGCGCGACTGGCTCACGCACGCGCTGCGCAAGCAGTCGACGCTGGTCGAGAAGAACATCGACGCGCTCGCCGGCCTCTTGCAGCTCAACAAGGCCGAGCGCGCGCTGCTCCTGTACGGCACGCTCGCGCGCTACCAGCGCGACCTGCGTTCGCTGCTGGTCGAGTTCAAGGTCAACAACGCGCCCGAGGCCTACGCCGCCATCGCCGACATCGCGGGCGTCAACGCGAGCGAGGTGGGCGAGGCGCTGCGCGCGGGCTCACGGCTGGAGCGCATCGGCCTCGTCGAGAACCTCATCTCCGAGCACAACATCACCGACCTCGCCGACCTCATGAAGGTCAGCGAGAAGCTGCCGCCCGTGCTCATGCGCGAGTACCGCGACCACAACGAGCTGATGGCCGTGTTCACGCGGCCCTCGGCCAAGAGCGCGCTCACGCCGCACGATTTTTCCTTCGTGCAGGAAGACGCGCAGATGCTCGTCACGCTGCTGCGCGCGGCCGTCGCGCGCAAGGAGCCCGGCGTCAACGTGCTGCTGTACGGCCCGCCCGGCACCGGCAAGACCGAGCTGGCCAAGGTGGTCGCGCAGGCCGCGGGCCTGGAGCTCTTCGAGGTCGAGTACGCCGACCGCGACGGCAACTCGCTCAGCGGCCGCGACCGCTACCGCTCGCTGCAGATCGCGCAGGTGTTCCTCAAGGGCAGCGCGCAGGCCGCGCTGCTGTTCGACGAGGTCGAGGACGTCTTCCCGCCCATCAGCACCGAAGCCGCGCAGTTCATGGCGCGCGCCGAGCAGATTCCCGCGCCCGCCAGCGGCAGCGTGAGCGGCAAGGCCTGGGTCAACCAGATCCTCGAGGCCAACCCCGTGCCCACGCTGTGGGTCACCAACCGCATCGAGCAGATCGACCCGGCCTTCCGCCGCCGTTTCGCCTACCACCTGGAGCTCAAATCGCCGCCGCCCGGCGCGCGCGAACAGCTCGTCAAGAAGACGCTCGAAGGCGTGGTCGTGTCCGAGGCCTTCACCGCCAAGTTGGCCGAGCGCAAGGGCCTCACGCCTGCGCAGATCCGCACCGCCGTGCGCTTTGCCGGCCTGGCCAAGACCGACGAGGCTTCGGTCGAGGCCCTCATCGAGCGCCAGTTGCGCAACGCCGACCTCGCGCTGGGCACGCTCGACAAGAGCCCGGCCGAGCGCCGCAGCGTCACCACCTACGACCTGGACATGCTTCACGTCGAAACCCGTTTCGAGATCCCGCGCATCGTCGAGGCGCTGAAGGCGCGCGGCCACGGGACGCTGTGTTTCTACGGCGCGCCCGGCACCGGCAAGACCGCGCTGGCCGAGCACATCGCCAAGGCCGTGGGGCGCCCGCTCATCGTCAAGCAGGCCAGCGACCTCATGAGCAAGTACGTCGGCGAGACCGAGCAGAACATGGCCGCGATGTTCAAGGAGGCCGAGTCCGAGAAGGCCGTGCTGCTGCTCGACGAGGCCGACTCGTTCCTGCAGGACCGGCGCGGCGCGCAGCGTACCTACGAGGTCACCGAGGTCAACGAGATGCTGCAGGGCATGGAGCGCTTTCGCGGCGTGTTCGTGTGCACCACCAACCTGCTCGACCGGCTCGACCAGGCGGCGCTGCGGCGCTTCACCTTCAAGATCAAGTTCATGCCGCTCACCGCGGCCCAGCGTGAGCGCATGTTCGTCACCGAGGCGCTCGCGGGCGACGCGGCCCTGCTCACCGGCGAGGTGCGCGCGCGCCTGGCGCTGCTGTCGCAGCTGTGCCCCGGCGATTTCGCGGCCGTGAAGCGGCAGACCGACATCCTCGCGGCCGAGTTCTCGGCGGCGGAGTTTCTCGAACAGCTCGAAGCCGAGCACCGCATCAAGCCCGAGGTACGCGAATCGCGCGGCATGGGCTTCATCCAGTAGCGGGCGCGCGTCCCGCCCCCGCGCCCCGAACAAAAACCAGTCAGCACTGTCCGCCACCGCGGACGCCAGGAGGACCCCGATGGCCTTTCGCAATGCACACGCGTCGCGGCGCTCGCGGGCCTTGGCCATCACCACCGGCGCGATGGCGCTCGCCCTGGCCGGCCTGCTGGCGGGGTGCGGTGGAGGCGGCGGGGGAGGAGGTGGCGGCGGTGGCTTCCCGATCGGCGTGCTGCCGACGCCCACGCCGGGAGGCGGTGGCAACGGGGGCGAGGGGGGCATCGTCGCGTCCGCGACCGTCGCCGGCCAGTGCGTCGCGCCGCGCCGGGGCACCAACCCCGCGACGGGCCGCGCGTACCCCGACACCGCCGGCACCGTCGACAACGAGAAGAGCTGGGTGCGCGGCTGGATCGACGAAACCTACCTTTGGTACAACGAGGTGCCCACGACCCTCAAGGCGTCCGACTACGCCACGCCGTTGACCTGGTTCAGCGTGCTCAAGACGCAGGCCACCACGCCCTCGGGCCAGCTCAAGGACCGCTTCCACTTCTACCTCGACACCGAGGCGTACCGCCTGGAGTCGGAGGGCGGCGTGTCGGTCGGCTACGGCATGGACACGGCGGCGGTGCGCAGCTCGCCGCCGCGCAACATCCGCCTCGCCTTCGTCGAGCCGGGTTCGCCGGCGGCGGCGGCCGGCCTGGCGCGCGGGGCCAAGCTGGTCGCGGTCGACGGCGTCGACGTGGTGGCCAGCACCGGGCAGGCCAATGTCGACATCATCAACCGCGCGATCTCGCCGCAGGCCCTCGGCGAGAAGCACACCTTCACCTTCGAGGTGAGCGGCACGCGCGGCAGCCCGATCGAGCTCACGGCCCAGCGCATCACGAGCACGCCGGTGCTGTACACCCGCACCATCGGGCCGGCCGGCAACCGCGTGGGCTACCTCTTGTTCAACGACCACATCTCGACCGCCGAGGGGCAGCTCGTCACGGCCATGAACACGCTCAAGCAGGACGGCGGCGTCCAGGACCTCGTGATCGACATGCGCTACAACGGCGGCGGCCAGTTGCGCATCGCGAGCCAGCTGGCCTACATGGTGGCCGGGCCGGGCCCGACGAACGGCAAGACCTTCGAGTTGCTGACCTTCAACGACAAGAACCCGTACCGCACCACGCTCGCGGACAACCTCACGCCCTTCTTCACGACCACCCGGGCCGGCCAACCCCTGCCCACGCTGGGCCTGTCGCGCGTCACGCTGCTGACGGGCCGCAGCACCTGCTCGGCCAGCGAGTCGGTCATCAACAGCCTGCGCGGCGTGGGCGTCACGGTCAACCTCGTGGGCGCCACCACCTGCGGCAAGCCCTACGGGTTCGTTCCGCAGGACAACTGCGGCACCACCTACTTCGCGGTCAACTTCAAGGGCGTCAACCAGGCCGGCTTCGGCGACTACGGCGACGGCTTTGCACCCAATGCCAGCTGCGCCGTGGCCGACGACTTCGACCACCTGCTGGGCGACGCCGCCGAAGGCCGGCTGGCCGCGGCGCTGCGGTTGCGCGACACCGGTTCGTGCGCGGCGGCCACGGCCTCCGCCAAGGCCGCGGACGCCCCGGGCCTGGAGAAGGCCGCCACGCCGGCAGAAGAAGAACTCTTCCTGCGCCCCCGCTCGCCGCTGCGCGAGAACCGGCTGATCGACCTTGTGCCCAACCCGGGCTGATAGACGGCCTGACCCCGCGCGCGAGGCCGGCCCCGGCCTCGCGGAAAACCCCTAGCCGCACCCCATTGCCACGCCTGCGGCCTGCCACTTAGAGTTTGGCAAACGTTTGCGCAAAGGTTTGCGCAAACGTTTTCACTCCCTGGCGCCCCTTTTGGAAACCGGGCTGGAAACCAAACACTTAGGAGAAGCAGATGCGCAAATGGACAGTGACGACCTTCTGGCTCGTCGTCGTGGCCGTGCTCACAGCATGCGGCGGTGGCGGGGGCGGCAACGACGGCATCGGCCTGGCACCCGGGTTCGCCGCGCCGCCGGTGGCGCAGAAAGTCATCATCGACAGCGACTACAACACCATGAGCGACGACGGCCAGCTCGGCGTCATGGCCGCGCAGCTGCAGGCCGAGGGCAAGGTGCAGGTGATGGGCATCAGCGTCGTCTCGGGCAACCAGTGGCTCAAGCAGGGCGTGGCCGATGCGCTGATGTCGGTCGAGCGCCTGGGCGTGGGCCAGCGCATCGGCGTCTACGTGGGCGAGAACTACGCCATCCACCACGACTACGCGACCATCGAGGCCGAGATGAAGGCCGGCGCAGGCGGCGACGGCTACCTGGGCGCCTGGAGCGGCCCCGAGCCCAAGACCGACGCCGACCTCAAGCCCTCGCCCGACGGCTTCGCCACCCGCACCGTGGTGCAGCGCAAGAGCGCGGTCGACTTCATCATCGACACCGTCAAGGCCAACCCCAACGAGATCACCCTCCTGGCCATCGGCCCGCTCACCAACATCGCGCTGGCCGTGAAGAAGAGCCCCGAGATCGTGCCGCTGATCAAGAAGATCATCTACATGGGCGGCGCCGTCGACGTGGCCGGCAACACCACCCATTTCGCCGAGTTCAACTGGTGGTTCGACCCCGAGGCCGCGCGGTTCGTGGTGCGCCTGCCGATCCCGCAGGTGGTGGTGCCGCTGGACGTGACCGACACCGTGTTCCTCACCAAGCCCGTCTACGACCGCATCGCGCACCCGGCCAAGCCGACGGCCGTGACCGAGGTGTTCCGCAAGCTCAACGGCTACGGCTTCAGCGGCACCAACGGCTTCGAGAACAACCCGAACTACACGCAGAACATCTGGGACACGCTGGTGCTGGCCTACCTCATCGATCCGCGCTACGCCACGCAGACCGTCGAGCGCTATGTCGACGTGGTCGCCAAGCCTGGCGCCGCCGACAACGGCCGCTCCATCGGCTACACCACGCCGCCCGCGGGCGTGCCGCTGCAGAAGATGACCGTGGTGAAGAAGTTCGACAACGCGCGTTTCTTCGCGCTCTACATCGACCTGCTCACGCGGCCGGTGCCGATTTCGCTGCCGGCGAGCGGCTCGTAAATCAACTGTCGCCCACAGCCTGCGCGCGGGGCCGGAGCGCCGATACTCCGGCCCTCGAACAGGGAACACACGCATGCTGATCGGCATCGATATCGGAACCTCCGCGGTCAAGATCGTCCTGACCGACATGCAGCTGCATGTCGTCGCCACGGTCGATCGGCCGCTCACTTCGCAGTACCCGCAGCCGCTGTGGTGCGAGCACGACCCCGACCAGTGGTGGGCGGCCGTGGCCGACGGCCTCGACGAACTGGCGCGCACGCACCCGACAGCCATGGCCGGCGTGCAGGGCATCGGCCTGTCGGGCCAGATGCACTCGCTGGTGCTGCTCGACGCGGCCGACCGCCCGGTGCGCCCCGCGATCCTCTGGAACGACGGCCGCGCTGCCGCCGAGGCCGCCGAACTGATGCAGACCGACCTGGCCCTGCGCCGCGCCGTCGGCGTGCAGCCGATGGCGGGCTTCACCGGCCCCAAGCTGCGCTGGCTGCGCACCCACGAACCCGAGGCCGTGGCGCGCGCCCGCTCGCTGCTGCTGACCAAGGACTACGTGCGCCTGCAGCTGTCGGGCGAGAAGGTGACCGACGTCACCGACGCCGCCGGCACCTGGCTGTTCGACCAGGCGCAGCGCCGCTGGTCGCCGCAGGCGCTCGCCGCCTGCGGGGTCGATCCCGCCTGGCTGCCGCGCGTGGTCGAGTCGTGCGAGCCCTGCGCCACCGTGCGCGACGCGCTGGCTGCGCGCTGGGGCTTGCCGCGCGGCGTGCCGATCGCCGGCGGCGCGGGCGATGCCGCGGCGGGCGGCGTCGGCATCGGCGTGGTCGGGCCGGGCGATGGCTTCGTGTCGCTTGGCACTTCGGCGCAGATCCTGGCGGCCGACACCGCGCACCGCCCCGACCCCGAGCGGCTGGTGCACGCCTTCTGCCACGCGCTGCCGCAGCGCTGGTACCGCATGGCCGCGCTGCTCAACGGCGCGAGCCCACTGGCCGCGCTGGCTTCGTGCACCGGCGGTGCATCGGTCGGCGCGCTGCTGGCCGAGGTCGAGGCCGCGTACACCGGGCCGTCGCGCCTGCTGGCGCTGCCCTACCTGTTCGGCGAACGCACGCCGCACAACAACCCGTTCGCGCGCGGCGCGATCGTCGGGCTCTCGGGCGCGACGACGCGCGCCGACCTGATGCAGGCGGTCTGCGAAGGCATCGCCTTCTCGCTCGCCGACGGCCTGGAAGCGCTGAGCGCGCAGACGGCGCGGCCCGAGCGCCTGGCGCTGATCGGCGGCGGAGCGCGCTCCGCCTTCCTGGCGCAGCTGATCGCGTCGGTGCTCGATGTGCCGCTGGTGCTGTACGAATCCGCCGACCGCGGCCCGGCCTTCGGTGCGGCGCGGCTCGCGCGGCTGGCGGTCACGGGCGAAGACCCGGCGGGTGTGGTCGTCGCGCCCGCCGTGCGCCAGGTGCTCGCGCCCGACGCCGCGTTGCACGCGGCCTACCAGCCGCGGCTCGAGGCCTTCCGCACGCTCTACCGCGCGATGGCGCCGGTCTGGGCGTCGGTGGCCTGAAGAGGCGCTCGTCGGCTCAGTCCGGCGTGAGCCCGGCGGTGTCCACCACCTTCTTGTACACGTCGAACTCGGCGGCGATCTGCTGCGTGAATTCCTGCGGCGTGTTGCCGACGACGAAGGAACCGGTGTCCTGGATGCGCCTGCGCACGGCGGGATCTTCGAGCGACTTGCGCGCCGCCGCGTGCACCTTGTCCACCACGTCCTTGGGCAGACCCTTGGGGCCCACGATGCCGTAGTACGCCATGCGGTTCACCGGCGCGAGCCCGACCTCCTTGAAGGTCGGCACGTCGGGCAGGTCCTTCAGGCGCTCGGACGCCGCCACGACGATCGGGATCAGCCGGCGGTCCTTGATGAAGGGCAGGGCGGAAGGCAGGTTGTCGAAGATCATTGCGACCTGGCCCGCGACGGTGTCGTTGAGCGCCGGACCCGACCCCCGGTACGGGATGTGCGTGACGGACGCGCCGGCCATGCCCTTGTACAGCTCCATCTGCAGGTGCCCGATGCTGCCCGTGCCTGCGGTGGCGTAGGCGTACTTGCCGGGATTCTTCTTCAGCACCTCGATGAAGCCCTTGTAGTCCCGTGCCGGAAAGCTGGGGTGGACCGCAATGACGTTGGGCGTGGCCGCCATGTTGATGATGGGCGTGAAGTCGGCCTTCGGGTTGTAGGGCACCCTCGGGTTGATGGCCGGGTTGGCCGCCGTCGTCGACACGGTGCCGATGCCCAGCGCATAGCCGTCGGGCGTGGCGCGCGCGGTCTCGGCGGCGCCGATCGCGCCGCCCGCGCCCGACTTGTTCTCGACGATGACGCTCTGCCCCAGGTGCCTGCCCAGGGGCTCGGAGATGACGCGCGCAATGATGTCCGTCGTGCCGCCCGGCGCGAACGGCACCTGCAGCTTGACGGGCTTGTCGGGGTAGCCCTGCGCGTGGGCGGGCACGGTTGCCGCCAGCAGGCAGGCGAGGGCGAACAGGGTGGGTTTTTTGGGCAAGGTGTCTTCCTCCTCTTGGATTGACGGAATGGGCGGGATGAGTGGGGGGCGGGTCAGGGGCGCCGCGGAATCAGGCAGCTCGCGTCGAGCTCGCCCGGGTCGTTGACGCCGAGCATCGCCATGTTCCGGTCGACCTCGTCCCGCAGCAGCCGGATCGCGTGCGTGACGCCCGCGTGGCCGCCCACGGCGGCGGCATACATGAACGGCCGGCCGGCGAACACGGCCTTGGCGCCCAGCGCCAGCGCCTTCAGCACGTCGCTGCCGCGACGCACGCCGCCGTCGACCATCACGGGCAGATCGCCCGCGGCGTCCAGCACCTGCGGCAGGGCGCGCAGGGCCGGTGCCGCGCCGTCGAGCTGCCGGCCGCCGTGGTTGGAGACGATGAGCCCATCGGCGCCGAGCTGGCGTGCGCGCCGCGCATCGGCCGGATGAAGAATGCCCTTCAGGATCAGCGGCCCGCGCCACTGCTGGCGGATGCGGGCGATGTGGTCCCAGTGGATGTGGTCGCGGCCGGTCGTGTCGCGGATCGCGGTGCTGGAGAAAAGAGGCGCGCCGCGCGTGGCGAACGAGTTCTCGAAATGCGGCATGCCATGCGCCACGAAGGTCCGCGCGAGCGTGCCGAGCAGCCAGCGCGGCCGCATGAGGCCGTCCCATGCCAGCCGCAGGCTGGGCCGCAGCGGCGTCGTGAAGCCGGCGCGCACGTTGTTTTCGCGGTTCGCCCAGACCGGAATGTCGACCGTGACGACCAGGTGGCGAAAGCCCGCGTTGGCGATGCGCGCCACCAGGCCGTCGATGCGCGCCGCATCGCCCGGCAGGTAGGCCTGGAACCAGGTGCCGGGCGCGGCCTGGGCCACTTCTTCCATCGGAATGAGCGAGGTGCCGCTCATGACCGCGGGAATGCCGGCCGCCTGCGCCGCCTGCGCGAGCACCAGGTCGCCGCGGTAGGCCGACAGCGCGCTGATGCCGACCGGCGCGATCCCGAAGGGCGACGCGTAGCGCTGCCCGAACAGCGTGACCTCCTGCGAGCGCCGGGAGACATCGACCAGCACGCGGGGCAGGAAGTCGTGCGCGTCGAACGCGGCGCGGTTGGCGTCCAGCGAGCGGTTGTCTTCGGCCGCGCCGGCGATGTAGCCGAACAGCGGGCGCGGCAGCCGGCGCTTCGCCGCGTGCTCGAAGTCCTGCAGCGACAGGATGCCGGCCAGGCGGCGCGGCGTCGCGGCAGCAGCCGCCGGGGCTTGCGTCGGCGCGGTGCGCGGGGCATCGAAGGTGCGCGAGAAAACAGTCATGTCCGCCATCCAGTCAGTCGTTCGGTCCGCGCGGACTGTAGGGGGGCAGAAGGTTTTGAAAAAGCGAATTTATGGTAATTTGTCATTTCGCTTTTTTCGAAATGATCGAGGGAGACGGCGCATGACGCTGAAGCAACTGGAGGCCTTCTACTGGGCCGCGACCTGCGCCAGCTTCGCGCTCGCGGCGCAGCGGCTGCACCTGTCGACCTCGTCGCTGTCCAAGCGACTGGCCGAGCTGGAGGTGTCGCTCGGCGCGTCCTTGTTCGACCGCGCCGGGCAGCGGGCCACGCTCACGGACGCGGGCGAGCGTTTCCTGCCGCGCGCCGCCGCGCTGCTGCTGGCGGCCGACGAAACGAAGCGGTCGATCGGCGCACCCGCCAGCCCCGGTGGCCGTTGCACCTTCGGCATCGGCGAACTGAGCGCGCTGACCTGGCTGCCCCAGCTCGTCGCGCACGTGGGACGGCACCTGCCGGACCTGCGCCTGGAGCCGCACGTCAACTTCGGCTCGGCGCTGGACGAACGCCTTCGCAACGGCGAGCTCGACTGCGCGGTGATCGCCGGGCGTTCACCGCACCACGGGCTGATCTCGTCGCACACCGTGGGCCAGGCGCATTTCGTGTGGGTGGCCGCGCCCGCGCTGGCGGGCAAGACCACGACCCTCGGCGCGCCGCTGCTCGCGCAACATCCCATCGTGACGCTGCCGACCGGCGCGGGCACCAGCCGCCTGCTCGACGAATGGCTCATGGCCGAGAACCTCGAGGCGCCGCACCGCCTCAGCTGCAACAGCTGGGGTGCTGTCGCCGGCCTGCTGATCGAGGGGATCGGTGTCGGGTTCCTGCCGGAAGGCTGGGCGCGCCTGCTGTCGCGCCGCGGCGACCTGCGCATCCTGAAGACCCGCCAGGCCCTGCCCGCGCTGACCTACACCTTCCAGAAGCGCAGCAACGACGAGCGCCATCTGCTGACGGCCATGCGCGCCGCGGTGCTCGCGTCCATCGATTTCTCGAAGGCGGCCCGCCTGCTCTAGGTGGAGAGGGTCAGAAGGCTTCGCACACGCGAAGCACCTCGGCGCCGTAGGCCTCGAGCTTCTTCGTGCCGATCCCGCTGATGCCCTGCAGGTCTTCCAGCGTCGCGGGCGCGCGCTCGGCAATGGCGGCCAGCGTGGCGTCGTGGAAGATCACGTAGGCCGGCAGGTTGTGTTCCTTGGCCACCTCGGCGCGCCAGGCCTTGAGCGCCTCGAAGCGCTTCTTGCCGGTGTCGTCGAGCGAGGCGGCCGCCGGCGACGGCGCGCCCTTGGCGGCCTTCTCGCGCCGGGGCTTGCGCTCGGCCGGTGACGACACCGACTCGCGCAGCGACACCGTGGTCTCGCCCTTGAGCACCGCGCGCGAGCCTTCGGTGAGCTTCAGCGTGTTGAACGCCTCGGCGTCCACCGCCAGCGCGCCGGTGGCGATCAGCTGGCGCAGCACGCCGCGCAGCGCCACCTCGCTGAACTCCGCGCCGATGCCGAAGGTGCTGATGCGCTCGTGGCCGAACTGCTTGACCTTCTCGGTCGCCTTGCCGCGCAGGATGTCCATGATGTGGCCTGCGCCGAAGCTGATGCCGCTGAGCTGCTGCACGCGGTAGATGGTGCTCAGCAGCTTGCGCGCGGCATCGGTGCCGTCCCACACCTGCGGCGGGTTCAGGCAGTTGTCGCAGTTGCCGCAGGGCGTGCTCCTCTCGCCGAAGTAGCCCAGGAGGCGCACGCGGCGGCAGTCGCTGGCCTCGGCCAGCGACAGCAGCGCGTCGAGCTTGCCGCGCATCACCTGCTTGAACTCTTCGCCGGCCGGGCTCTCGTCGATCATGCGGCGCTGGTTCACCACGTCGTTCAGGCCGTAGGCCATCCAGGCGTCGGCGGGGGCGCCGTCGCGGCCCGCGCGGCCGGTTTCCTGGTAGTAGCCCTCGATGTTCTTGGGCATGTCGACGTGGCCGACGAAGCGCACGTCGGGCTTGTCGATGCCCATGCCGAACGCGATGGTCGCGACCATCACGATGCCTTCCTCGCGCAGGAAGCGGTCCTGGTGCTTCTGGCGCACCGCGGCATCGAGGCCCGCGTGGTACGGCAGCGCGTTGATGCCGGCGCCCTGCAGCGTCGTCGCGAGGTCTTCCACGCGCTTGCGCGACTGGCAATAGACCACGCCCGCGTCGCCCTCGTGCTCGCGCTCGATGAAGCGCAGCAGCTGCGTGGTGGCGTCCTTCTTCTCGACGATGGTGTAGCGGATGTTCGGGCGGTCGAAGCTGGAGACGAACTGGCGCGCTTGCTCGAGCTGCAGCCGCTCGACGATGTCGGCGCGCGTGAGGTCGTCGGCCGTGGCCGTGAGCGCGATGCGCGGCACGCCCGGGTAGCGCTCGTGCAGCACGGTGAGCGCGCGGTACTCGGGGCGGAAGTCGTGGCCCCACTGGCTCACGCAATGCGCCTCGTCGATGGCGAACAGCGAGAGCTTGCCGCGCTCGTTCAGCGAATCGAGCTGCGACAGGAAGCGCGGCGTGTTCACGCGCTCGGGCGCCGCGTACAGCAGCGTGATCTCGCCGCGCAGCATGCGGCGCTCGACGTCCTGCGTCTGTTCCCAGTCGAGCGTCGAGTTCAGGAAGGCCGCATTCACGCCCGCCTCGTGCAGCGCGCCCACCTGGTCGTGCATCAGCGCGATCAGCGGCGACACCACCACCGACACGCCGCGCCCCGCGCGCTGCCGCGCGATGGCCGGGATCTGGTAGCACAGCGACTTGCCGCCGCCCGTGGGCATGAGCACCAGCGCGTCGCCGCCGCCCACCACGTGCTCCACGATGTCCTGCTGGGCTCCGCGAAAGCGCGCGTAGCCGAACACGTCGTGAAGGATGTCGGCGGGGGCCGCGCTGCCGGGGCTGCTGCCGTCGCTGGTGGCGTCGAAGGGGCGGGGAGCGAGGGAGGACACAGGCGGGGGTGCGAAGGGCGGGAGAGGGGGAGAAAAGGGCCGGAGCCGGGGCGGACGCCGATTGTCCCCCAGCGGCTCCGATATGACTGTGGCACGGCGTTTGCAATGGTGAACCCCGTCCCGGCACCCCTCTTGTCTAGACAGCAAACTGGGGCATTTCTCTCGGAGATGCACCAAAACAGGACTTTCGGGTTATCCTGTATATACAAGTTGGGGCGCCTGGCAACAATGCGAGGCGTGCTGCCCATATCCCCCGGGCATGTATCGCCGAGTCACCTCTCTCAAAAAATGGAACCAGGAGTCCCCATGGTCAAGGTAGTTGTGAAAGTCGCTTCGCTGCTGGCAGCAGGTGCATGTGCCGCGGGCATGGCCGGAACGGCCGCCGCCCAGGACACGAAGATTTCGCTCGGCATGTCCGGCTGGACCGGCTTTGCGCCGCTGTCGCTGGCCGACAAGGCCGGCATCTTCAAGAAGAACGGGCTGGACGTCGAACTCAAGATGATCCCGCAGAAAGACCGCCACCTGGCGCTGGCCTCCGGCGCGATCCAGTGCGCGGCCACCACGGTGGAGACGCACGTGGCCTGGAACGCCAACGGCGTGCCGATCGTGCAGATCTTCCAGATGGACAAGTCCTACGGTGCCGACGGCCTGGCCGTGCGCAACGACGTGAAGAGCTTCTCCGACCTCAAGGGCAAGAGCATCGGCGTGAGCGCCCCGGGCACCGCGCCGTACTTCGGCCTGGCCTGGATGCTCAGCAAGAACGGCATGAGCCTGAAGGACGTGAAGGTGGTCTCGCTCGAGCCGCAGCCCGCCGCGCAAGCCTTCGTGGCCGGCCAGAACGACGCCGCCATGACCTACGAGCCCTACCTGTCGACCGTGCGCGCCAACCCGGCCGCCGGCAAGATCCTGGCCACCACGCTCGACTACCCGATGGTGATGGACACCGTCGGCTGCGCGCCCACCTGGCTCAAGGCCAACGGCAAGGCCGCCGCCGCGCTCACCAAGTCGTACTTCGACGCGCTGGACATGATCAAGGCCGACCCGGCCAAGGCCAACGAACTCATGGGCTCGGCCGTCAAGCAAAGCGGCGAGCAGTTCGCCAAGTCGTCGGCCTACCTGCGCTGGCAGGACAAGGCCGCCAACCAGAAGTTCTTCGCGGGCGAGCTCACCAGCTTCATGAAGGAAGCCGCGGCCATCCTGCTGGAGGCCGGCGTGATCCGCAAGGCGCCGGAAGACTATGCCGCCACCTTCGACGCCAGCTATGTCAAGTAAGGCCTTGCCGCAGATGCAACCGATGACCGCCGCCCCGGCGCGCGCCGTGACGCCGCCGCCCGCGCCTCCCGTGCGGCGCCGCGTGTTCGCGCCGCTCGAACCCATCAGCGCGTCCGCGCGCACGATGCTGGGGCTGGGCTTCTTCGTGCTCTTCGTGGTGGTGTGGGGCATCGCCACGCTGGGCGGCTTCGTGTCGCCCACCTTCCTGGCGAGCCCGATCACGATGGTCAAGGAGGGCTGGCTGCTCTTCACCGAGTACGGCTTCATCGGCGACATCGGCATGACCGTGTGGCGCGTGTTCGGCGGCTTCCTGCTGGCGGCCGTCATCGCGGTGCCGCTGGGCGTGGCCATGGGCACCTGGAAGACCGTCGAGGCCTTCTTCGAGCCCTTCGTGTCGTTCTGCCGCTACCTGCCGGCCTCGGCCTTCATTCCGCTGCTCATCCTGTGGGCGGGCCTGGGCGAAATGCAGAAGCTCTTGGTGATCTTCATCGGCTCGTTCTTCCAGATCGTGCTGATGGTGGCCGTCACCGTGGGCGGCGCGCGGCGCGACCTCGTCGAGGCCGCCTACACGCTGGGCGCCAACAGTCGCGGCATCGTGGCGCGCGTGCTCATTCCGGGCGCCGCGCCGGGCATCGCCGAAACGCTGCGCCTCGTGCTGGGCTGGGCCTGGACCTACGTGATCGTGGCGGAACTCATCGGCTCCTCGTCGGGCATCGGCCACATGATCACCGACAGCCAGGCGCTGCTGAACACCGGCCAGATCATCTTCGGGATCATCGTGATCGGCGTCATCGGCCTGTTGTCCGACTTCGCTTTCAAGGCGATGAATCGCCGTCTGTTTGCATGGGCTGCACTGTGAAGAATCAACTTTCCATCCAGGGCGTCTCGCGCGTCTTCACCGGCACCAAGGGCCAGCGCACGCAGGCGCTGCAGCCGATCGACTTCGAGGTGAAGGAGAACGACTTCGTCACCATCCTCGGCCCCTCGGGCTGCGGCAAGTCGACGCTGCTGCGCATCGTGGCGGGGCTCGACTTCCCGACCACCGGCCAGGTGATGCTCGACGGCGAGCGCATCGAAGGCCCGGGCGCCGACCGCGGCGTGGTGTTCCAGAGCTACACGCTGTTCCCGTGGCTCACGGTGGCGCAGAACATCCGCTTCGGCCTGCGCGAGCGCGGCATGAGCGAAGCCGACCAGAAGGAGCGCAGCGAGTTCTTCATCGCCAAGGTCGGCCTGCGCGGCTTCGAGCACCACTTTCCCAAGCAGCTCTCGGGCGGCATGCAGCAGCGCACGGCCATTGCGCGCGCGCTGGCCAACGACCCCAAGATGCTGCTGCTCGACGAGCCCTTCGGCGCACTCGACAACCAGACCCGCGTGCTCATGCAGGAGCTGCTGCTGGGCATCTGGGAGTCGGCGCAGAAGACGGTGCTGTTCGTCACGCACGACATCGACGAGGCGATCTTCATGGCCAACCGCGTGGCGGTGTTCAGCGCGCGGCCGGGCCGCATCAAGACCGAGATCGCGGTCGACTTCCCGCACCCGCGCAGCTACACCATCAAGACCTCGCCCGAGTTCATGGACATCAAGGCGCGCCTGACCGAAGAAATCCGCGCCGAGTCGATGGCCGCTGCGGAGCATTAAGCCCCCGATGAAACGCGACCTGCCGTCCCTCGCGCTCTATGCGCAAGTCAAGGATCACATCTCCCGCAAGATCCAGGACGGCACGTGGCCGCCCGGCCACCGCCTGCCTTCCGAGAACGAGCTGGTCGCGCAGTTCGGCATGGCGCGCATGACCGTGAACCGCGCCCTGCGCGAGCTCATGGAGCAGGGGCGCATCGTGCGCGTGGCCGGCGTGGGCAGCTTCGTGGCCGAGAACAAGCCGCAGTCCACGCTGCTGCAGATCGCCAACATCGCCAGCGAAATCCGCCAGCGCGGCCACGACTACCGCTGCGAGATGCTCGCGGTCGAGCGCCTCGCGGCTTCGCCCGACGTGGCGGCCTGGCTCGACCTGCGCGCGGGCGACTCGGTGTTCCACAGCGCCTGCCTGCACCTGGACAACGGCACGCCCGTGCAGCTCGAGGAGCGCTACGTCAACCCGCAGGTCGTGCCCGACTTTCTCGAGCAGGACTTCACGGTCGTGCCGCCCAGCGAGTACCTGGTGCGCAACGTGCCCTTCGACCAGATCGAACACGTCGTCGATGCCGTGCTGCCCAGCGCCGAACAGGCCGAGCGGCTCGCGATGGCGCCCACCGACCCCTGCCTGCTGCTGACGCGCCGCACCTGGATCCGCAACACGCCCGTGACCTGGGTGCGCTGCCTGCATCCCGCTTCGCGCTACAGCCTGGGCAGCCGATTCAAGTCCGACGGCAACCCGACCTTCGGCTGAATATGACGCTCCCCCAGTCTTCGCGCACTTCGTGTCGCTTCGCCAACCCCCTCGCCGGGGGCAACACCAGCGGCCCGGCAAAGCCGGTTCCGCGGTGTTCCACGAAGGGACCGTGAGTCTTTTTTAAATGTCCAAAGGACAAGGTTTTCTCTCGCAACCACTTGTATAGACAGGTTCACATGCCAAGCAATCACACCGCTACCCCCAACGCCACATTGACCCTCACGCCCGGCAAGGTCGACCTTGCGATGCTGCGACGCATCCAGGCCGGCGGCGTGCACCTTGCGCTCGACCCGTCGGTGCAGGACGGCATGGCCAAGGCCGAGGCCGCGGTGCGCCACATCGTCGAGAACGACGAAGTGGTCTACGGCATCAACACCGGTTTCGGCAAGCTCGCGAGCACGCGCATCGGCAACGACCACCTGGCCGAGCTGCAGCGCAACCTCGTGCTCTCGCACAGCGTGGGCACGGGCGAGCCGCTGGCCGCGCCGGTCGTGCGCATGATCCTCGCGACCAAGGCCGTGAGCCTGGCGCGCGGCCACTCGGGCGTGCGGCCCGCGCTGGTCGATGCGCTGCTGGCGCTGTTCAATGCCGGCGTCACGCCCAGCATTCCGTGCAAGGGCTCGGTCGGCGCCTCGGGCGACCTCGCGCCGCTGGCCCACATGGCCTGCGTGCTCATCGGCGAAGGCGAAGCCACGCTGGCCGACGGCCAGAAGGTGAGCGGCGCCGAAGCCATGCGCAGCATCGGCCTCGAGCCCTTCGTGCTCGGCCCCAAGGAGGGCCTGGCGCTGCTCAACGGCACGCAGGTGTCGACCGCGCTGGCGCTCGCCGGCCTGTTCGGCGCCGAAGACGTGTTCGCCGCCGCGCTGATGTCGGGCGCGCTGTCGCTCGAAGCCATCCAGGGTTCGATCAAGCCTTTCGATGCCCGCATCCACGCCGCGCGCGGCCAGCCCGGCCAGATCGCCGTGGCCGGCGCCGTGCGCACGCTGCTCGACGGCAGCGAGATCGTGCCCTCGCACGCCGACTGCGGCCGCGTGCAGGACCCGTACTCGGTGCGCTGCATCCCGCAGGTGATGGGCGCCTGCCTCGACAACCTGGCCCACGCCTCGCGCGTGCTGGTCATCGAAGCCAACGCCGCATCGGACAACCCGCTGGTGTTCTGCGACACCGGCGAGGTGATCTCGGGCGGCAACTTCCACGCCGAGCCCGTCGCCTTCGCGGCCGACATCATTGCGCTGGCCGTGAGCGAAGTCGGCGCCATCGCCGAGCGCCGCCTCGCGCTGCTGCTGGACAGCGGCCTGTCGGGCCTGCCGCCCTTCCTGGTGCGCGACGGCGGCCTGAATTCCGGTTTCATGATCGCGCAGGTCACGGCCGCCGCGCTCGCCTCGGAAAACAAGTCGCACGCACACCCCGCCAGCGTCGACAGCCTGCCGACCTCGGCCAACCAGGAAGACCACGTGTCGATGGCCACCTTCGCGGCGCGCCGCCTGGGCGACATGGTCAACAACACCGCCGTGGTGGTGGGCATCGAAGCGATGGCCGCCGCCCAAGGCATCGAACTCAAGCGCAAGCTGAAGAGTTCGCCGCTGGTGGAGGCGGAATTCGCCCGCATCCGCCAGAAGGTCGCGTTCCTCGAGACCGACCGCTACCTCGCACCCGACATCGAAGCCATGCGCCTGTGGGCGCTCGCGGCCGACCTGCCGGCCGCGCTGCTCGACATCCTGCCCAGCCACTCGAAGTGATCCGTACCGACCGCCACCCGACAAGGAGAACCACGCCATGAACGCACCCGACAAATTCGCCCTGAACACCACCGCCACCGCCACCGGCGCCGATCCGCGCCATGACCCGACCCGCGTGATCCGCGCCCCGCGCGGCACCGAGCTGAACTGCAAGAGCTGGCTCACCGAAGCGCCGTACCGCATGCTGCAGAACAACCTCGACGCCGAGGTGGCCGAGCGCCCGCAAGACCTCGTGGTGTACGGCGGCATCGGCCGCGCTGCGCGCGACTGGGCCTGCTACGACCAGATCCTCGCCTCGCTGAAGGAACTGGAAGACGACGAGACGCTGCTCATCCAGTCGGGCAAGCCCGTGGGCGTGTTCAAGACGCATGCCGACGCACCGCGCGTGCTGCTCGCCAACTCCAACCTCGTGCCGAAGTGGGCCAACTGGGAACACTTCAACGAACTCGACCGCCAGGGCCTCTTCATGTACGGCCAGATGACGGCGGGCAGCTGGATCTACATCGGCAGCCAGGGCATCGTGCAAGGCACCTTCGAGACCTTCGTCGAAGCCGGCCGCCAGCACTACAACAACAGCCTCGCGGGCAAGTGGATCCTCACGGCAGGCCTGGGCGGCATGGGCGGCGCGCAGCCGCTCGCGGCCACGCTGGCCGGCGCCGTGTCGCTGAACATCGAGTGCCAGCAGTCGAGCATCGACTTCCGCCTGCGCACGCGCTACGTCGACAAGCAGGCACGCGATATCGACCACGCCTTCGAACTGATCAAGCAGCATTGCGACGCCAAGGAAGCCGTGTCGATCGCGCTGCTGGGCAACGCGGCCGACATCCTGCCCGAGCTGGTCAAGCGCGCGAAGGCCGGCGGCCTCAAGCCCGACCTCGTGACCGACCAGACCTCCGCGCACGACCTGATCAACGGCTACCTGCCCTCGGGCTGGAGCGTGCCGCAGTGGCAGGCCGCCATGAAGGACGCGTCGCAACACGACGCCCTGAAGAAGGCCGCCGCGAAGTCGTGCGCCGTGCACGTGCAGGCCATGCTCGACTTCCAGGCCATGGGCATCCCCACGGTCGACTACGGCAACAACATCCGCCAGGTCGCGTTCGACGAAGGCGTGAAGAACGCCTTCGACTTCCCGGGCTTCGTGCCGGCCTACATCCGTCCGCTGTTCTGCGAAGGCAAGGGTCCGTTCCGCTGGGTGGCGCTCTCGGGCGATCCGGAAGACATCTACAAGACCGACGCCAAGATCAAGGAGCTGTTCCCCGAGAACACCCACACGCACCGCTGGCTCGACATGGCGCGCGAGCGCATCGCCTTCCAGGGCCTGCCCGCGCGCATCTGCTGGCTCGGCCTGGGCGAGCGCCACATCGCTGGCCTGGCCTTCAACGAGATGGTGAAGAACGGCGAGCTCAAGGGCCCGATCGTCATCGGCCGCGACCACCTGGACACCGGCTCGGTCGCCAGCCCGAACCGCGAGACCGAAGCCATGAAGGACGGCACCGACGCCGTCTCCGACTGGCCGCTGCTCAACGCCCTGCTCAACACGGCCGGCGGCGCGACCTGGGTCAGCCTGCACCACGGCGGCGGCGTGGGCATGGGCTACTCGCAGCACTCGGGCGTGGTGATCGTGTGCGACGGCACCGACGCTGCCGCCAAGCGCATCGGGCGCGTGCTCTTCAACGACCCGGCCACCGGCGTCATGCGCCATGCCGACGCGGGCTACGACATCGCCGTGGCCACGGCGAAGAAGCAGGGCCTGAAGCTGCCGATGATCAAGTAAGGCCGGCCGGCGCCGCAGGTGAAGTAAAAAAGCGGGTCACCCGACACCCGACACCCGACACACGAAGGAGACCCGACGATGACCCTCGATGCTTGCGACCTGCAGCGCCGCGTGCGCGAACGCGTGGACGACGCGCTGGTGGCGCAGTTCCAGCGCGACGGCGCGGTCTGCATCCGCCAGTTGCTCACGGCCGACGAACTCGCGCTGCTGCAGGGCGGCATCGAGGCGAACCTGGCGGCGCCCAGCCCGCGCGCCAAGGTCGCGAGCCGGCCCGACGATCCGGGCCGCTTCTTCGAGGACTTCTGCAACTGGCAGGAGATCGACGCCTTCGGCCGCTTCATCCGGCAGGCGCCGCTGGCGCAACTCGCGCAGCGGCTCATGGGCTCGGACACCGTGCGCCTGTACCACGACCACCTGCTCGTGAAGGAACCCGGCACGCGCCAGCGCACGCCGTGGCACCAGGACCAGCCCTACTACAACATCGAGGGCATGCAGAACGTCAGCATGTGGATTCCGGTCGATCCGGTGTCGCGTGCCGCCACGCTCGAGTTCGTGGCCGGCTCCCACAAGGGGCCGTGGCTCATGCCGCGCACTTTCATGGACAACCACGCCAAGTGGTTCCCCGAAGGCAGCCTCGACGACCTGCCCGACATCGAGGGCGCGCGCGAGCGCTTTCCCATCGTCGGCTGGGACATCGAGCCGGGCGACTTCGTCTGCTTCCACATGCTCACGCTGCATGCGGCGGCCGGCGTCGAAGGGCCGAACCGGCGCCGCGTGTTCTCGGTGCGCTTTTTGGGCGACGACATCCGCCACGCCCCGCGCAGCTGGAAGACCTCGCCCGATTTCCCGGGCCTGGCCGAGCGCCTGCCGGCCGGCGCGCCGATGGACGATCCGCTCTTTCCGCTGCTGGTGCGCTGAGCCTCGGTAAGACGAAGGTAGAAAGAAAAAACGCGCTCATTCCCATCGAGTGGGAATTCGGGCTTGGTCGTGAGAACGGCGAGCAAGATACTGCACGCCGCATCCACTTTCGACCGCCCAGCGATTGCCCCCGATGACGACCCCCCTTGACGCTCCTGCCCACAACGACCGCGCGCTGTTCGTGCTGTCGGTGCTGGCGCAAAGCAAGGCGGCGATGACGGCGGCCGAGCTGGTGCAGGCCACCGGCCTGTCGCAGAGCACGCTGTACCGCCAGGTCGCCACCTTGCGCCGCTGGGGCTTCGTGATGGAGTCCGAGGGCCGCTACTCGCCGGGACCGGTGAGCGTGCAGCTGGCCAGCGGCTTCGACGGCAACTCCGACCTCGTGATGGCCGCGCGCGCCGACATGCGCGTGCTGGCGCAGCAAAGCCACGAGAGCGTGGCGCTCGTCACCCTGGTGAACGAGCGCGTCGTGTGCCTGGAGATGATCGACAGCGAACAGTCGCTGCGCTGCTCCTTCGACCGCGGCCGCAGCGTGCCCGCGCGCGACGGCGCCAGCGCCAAGTGCCTGCTGGCCCACGCGCCCGACGACGCGCGCGACCTGCTGCTCGACGGCCTGGACGAAGCCCCCGAACGCCGCGCCGAGCGCGCCGCCGAACTCGACGCCATCCGCGCCGCCGGCCATGCCGTGACGCACGGCGAGGTCGATGCCGGCGTGTGGGGCGCGAGCGCGCCGGTGCTGGCCGCGGGCCGGCGCCTGCGCGGGGCGATCACGCTCATGGCGCCGCTCACGCGCGTCGAAGGCATGGAAGCTGCATTGGTCCACATGACCGTCGTCACGGCGGCCCGCATCTCGCGCGCACTGCAGTAGTCGCCGCTTTTCTTTTTCTTTCTCCCTCCCTCACCTCCACGAAAGCCCTCCCCATGAACACCCGTCGCACCCTCGTCGCCGCCGCCCTGTCCGGCCTCGCCTTCTTCGGTTTCGCTGGCGCCGCGCAAGCCCAGGGCGAGCCGCTGCGCGTGGCCACCGACGCCACCTTCCCGCCGATGGAATTCGTGGAAAACGGCAAGCGCACCGGCTTCGACGTGGAACTGGTCGAGGCCATCGGCAAGACGCTGGGTCGCAAGATCGAGTGGATCGACATCGACTTCAAGGGCCTCGTGCCGGGCCTCATCTCCAAGCGCTTCGACATGGCCGTGTCGGGCATCTACATCACCGACGAGCGCAAGAAGGTCGTCGACTTCACCGTGCCGTACTACGCCGGCGGCCTCGTGGTCATGGTGAAGGACAACAACACGACCATCAAGAAGCCCGCCGACATCAACGGCAAGAAGGTCAGCGTGCAGGTGGGCACCAAGTCCGTGTCGTACACGAAGGAGAAATTCCCGCAGGTGCAGCTGATGGAAGTCGAGAAGAACCAGGAGATGTTCAACCTCGTGGACATCGGCCGCGCCGACGCTGCCGTCACCGGCAAACCCGCCGCCTTCCAGTACGTGCGCACGCGCGGCGGCCTGAAGGTGCTCGACGAGCAGATCACCACCGAGGAATACGGCATGGCCATCCGCAAGGACACGCCCGAGCTCACCAAGGCCGTGAACGGCGCGATCGAGAAGCTCAAGGCCGACGGCACCTACGCCGCGATCGTGAAGAAGTGGTTCAGCGCCACCGCCAAGTAAGCGCGCCATGGACTTCGATTTCTCGCCCGTCTGGCAGGGCTGGCCCGACCTGCTGCGCGGCGCGCTGGTCACGGTGGAGATCACCGCCTGCGCGCTGGCGCTCGGTTGCGTGCTGGGCCTGCTGGTCGGCATTGGCCGGCTGAACCCGAAGCGGCGCTGGATCTACGGCGTGTGCACCGCCTACGTGGCGGCGATTCGCGGCACGCCGCTGCTGGTGCAGCTGTTCATTCTGTTCTTCGGCCTGCCGCACTTCGGCATCCTGCTGCCCGCCTTCGTGTGCGGCGTGCTGGGGCTCGGCGTGTACTCGGGCGCCTATGTGTCCGAGATCGTGCGCGGCGCGATCCAGTCGATCGACAAGGGCCAGACCATGGCCGCGCAGTCGCTGGGCATGACGCCCGGCGTGGCCATGCGCCAGATCGTGCTGCCGCAGGCCGTGGTGCGCATGATCCCGCCGCTGGGCAACGAGTTCATTGCGCTCATCAAGAACTCGGCGCTGGTGTCGCTGCTCACGATCCACGACGTGATGCACGAAGGCCAGAAGATCATCAGCGTGTCGTACCGCTCGCTCGAGGTGTACCTGGCCATCGCGCTCGTGTACTTCATGCTCACGGGAACGATGACCTTGATCCTGCGGCATTTCGAACAGAAGCTGCGCCAGGGCGGGTTGATGCGATGAGCGTGCAGCGTTTTTCGCGCGCGACCCTGCGCGCCACGCCCTGGAAGAACGGCGGCGGCACCACGCAGGAAATCGCCAGCTGGCCGCCAGGCGCGGGGCTCGACAGCTTCGGCTGGCGCGTGAGCATCGCCACCATCGCGTCGCCCGGCCCGTTCTCGGTGTTCCCGGGCATCGACCGCCAGATCATGCTGCTCGAAGGCGACGGCGTGCGCCTCTTCACGCACGACGGCCGCGTGTCGCACCGGCTCGACGTGCCGCACCAGCCCTTCGCCTTTTCGGGCGACGACCCGATCGACTGCACGCTGCTCGGCGGCGCCTCGAACGACTTCAACGTGATGGCGCGCGGCGGCCAGTGGCGCGCAGACGTGCAGGTGCTGGAACGCGCCGCCGACATCGCGCCCGCGCCGCACGGCGTGCTGCTGGCGTTGCGCGGCGAGTGGCGCCTGAATGACGGCGAGGCCCTGGGCGAAGGCGACGGCCTGTGCTGGGCCGACGCCGCGCAGGCATGGCAGGCCGCACCGGCAAGCGACGGCGCGCGGCTGGTGGCCGTGCGCTTCGTGCCGGCCTGAGCGGCCCAAGCAAAGAACAGGAGATGACGATGACACCCCCCAGCGAATTCCCCTCGGCCGACGGCCTGTGGACCGGCCTGCGCCTGGCGCCCGGTGCGGCCCCCGGCGTCACCTTGGCGCCCGACGCCGAAGCCGCCCTTGTGGTCGCACAGGGCACGGTCCGCTGGGTCGGTGCGCGCGCCGACCTGCCCGCCGAATTCGCGGGGCTCGCGCCGCATGACGGCGGCGGTGCGCTCGTCACGCCCGGCCTCGTCGATTGCCACACGCACCTGGTCTACGGCGGCCAGCGCGCCAACGAGTTCGCGATGCGGCTCGCGGGCGCCACCTACGAAGAGGTGGCCAAGGCCGGCGGCGGCATCGTCTCGTCGGTGCGCGCCACGCGCGAAGCCGACGAAGACAAGCTCTTTGCCCAGGCCGCCGCGCGCCTCGAGCAGCTGCTGGCCGACGGCGTGTGCGCCATCGAGATCAAGTCGGGCTACGGCCTGGCGCTCGAGCACGAACGCAAGCAGCTGCGCGTGGCGCGGCGCCTGGGCGAGGCCTATGGCGTCACCGTGCGCACCACCTTCCTCGGCGCGCACGCGCTGCCGCCCGAATACGCGGGCCGCAGTGGCGACTACATCGACCTCGTCTGCAAGGAGATGCTGCCCGCGCTCGCCGCCGAAGGGCTGGTCGATGCGGTCGACGTGTTCTGCGAACGCATCGCCTTCTCGCTCGCGGAAACCGAGCAGGTCTTCCAGGCCGCGAAGGCATTGGGCCTGCCGGTGAAGCTGCATGCCGAGCAGCTCTCGGACATGGGCGGCGCGGCGCTGGCCGCGCGCTACGGCGCGCTGTCGTGTGACCACATCGAGCACCTGTCGGCCGACGGCATCGCGGCCATGCGCCAGTCGGGCACCGTGGCCGTGCTGCTGCCCGGCGCCTACTACACGCTGCGCGACACGCACCTGCCGCCCATCGACGCGCTGCGCGCCGCGGGCGTGCCGATGGCCGTCTCGACCGACCACAACCCCGGCACCTCGCCGACGCTGAGCCTGCTGCTGATGGTCAACATGGCCTGCACGCTGTTCCGCCTCACCGTGCCCGAGGCGCTGGCCGGCGTCACCGTGCACGCCGCGCGCGCGCTGGGCCTGCAGGACACGCACGGCGCCATCGCGCCCGGCATGCCCGCCAACTTCGTGCTCTGGAACCTGCACGACGCCGCCGAGCTGGCCTACTGGTTCGGCCAGCAGCCGGTGCGCGCCGTGGTGCGCCAGGGACGCATCGCCATCGGAGCCACCGAATGACACACACGCTTTTCGCAGCCGATGCGCTGCTGCCCGCAGGCTGGACGAAGAACGTCCTGCTGACGTGGAACGACGCCGGCCAGCTCACGCAGGTGCAGGCCGGCGCGCAACCGCCCGCGGGCGCGCAGCTGGCGACCGGCCCGGTGATCCCCGGCATGCCCAACCTGCATTCGCACGCCTTCCAGCGCGCCTTCGCCGGGCTCACCGAGCACCGGGCGGAACAGCAGGACAGCTTCTGGAGCTGGCGCACGCTGATGTACCGCTTTGCCGCGCGCCTCGGCCCGCAGCACATGGAAGCCATCGCGACCTGGCTCTACGCCGAGATGCTCGAGGCGGGCTACACCAGCGTGTGCGAGTTCCAGTACGTGCACCACGACACCGACGGCCGTCCCTACGCCGACGACGCGGCGCTGAGCCGCGCGCTGCTGCGCGCCGCGCAGAACACCGGCATCGGCTTCACGCTGCTGCCCGTGCTCTACCAGACCAGCGGTTTCGGCGACCAGCCGCCCACCGAGGGGCAGCGCCGCTTCATCCGTTCGACCGAATCGATGCTGCGCCTGCTCGACACGCTCAAGCCCGACTGCGATGCGCAGGGCGCGCGCCTGGGCCTGGCGCCGCACTCGCTGCGCGCCGTGCCGCCCGAGGCGCTGCGCGAGGCGCTCGCCGGCCTGGACGCCATCGACCGCACCGCGCCGGTCCACATCCACATCGCCGAACAGACGAAGGAAGTGGACGACTGCGTCGAGTGGAGCGGCCTGCGCCCGGTCGAATGGCTGCTCGACCACGCGGCCGTCGATGCGCGCTGGTGCCTCGTGCACGCCACGCACATGAACGACGCCGAATACGAATACGCCGCCCAGAGCGGCGCGGTCGCGGGCCTGTGCCCGACCACCGAGGCCAACCTCGGCGATGGCATCTTCGACTTCGCGCGCTGGCGCAGCCACGGCGGCGCCTGGGGCGTGGGCTCCGACAGCCATGCCAGCGTCAACGCGGCCGAAGAACTGCTGATGCTCGAATACAGCCAGCGCCTGCGCCGGCGCCAACGCCACGTCGGCCCCAGCGCGGCGCAGCAGCACGTGGCAACCGCGCTAACGATCGAAGCCGTGCAGGGCGGGGCGCAGGCGGCGGGTCGCGCGGTCGGCGGGCTGGCCGTGGGGCAGCAGGCCGACTTCGTCGTGCTCGACGCCCATCACCTCGCGCTGCAGGGCCTGTCGGCGCCCGACATGCTCTCGGCCCATGTGTTCGCGAGCCACCGTACCTCGGCCGTCGACGCGGTCTGGGTGGCGGGCCGCCCGCGCGTCACGGCCGGGCGCCACGCGCTGCATGGCGATGCCGCCGCCGCCTTCGTTGCCGCGCGCACCCAACTCCTCAAGGACTGAATTCCCATGGCCTTCACCACCACCGAACCGGCGTTCCGCTTCCGCCAGGGCACGCGCCCGCTGCTGATCTCGATGCCGCACGTCGGCACGCACGTGCCGCCCGCGCTGGCCGCACGCTTCACCGACGAGGCACGCCACGTGCCCGACACCGACTGGCACCTCGAGCAGCTCTACGACTTCGCCGACGCACTCGGCGCCTCGGTGCTCGTGGCCACGCACTCGCGCTATGTGGTCGACCTGAACCGTCCGCCGGACGGCGCCAGCCTGTATCCGGGCCAGAGCGTCACCGGCCTGTGCCCGGTCGACACCTTCGACGACACGCCGGTCTATGCCAAGCCCGAAGACCACCCGTCCGACGAAGAAGTTGCCGAGCGCCGCGAGGCCGTCTGGCGCCCGTACCACCAGCAGCTGCAGGCCGAGCTCGACCGCCTCACGGCCGCGCACGGCACCGTCGCGCTGTGGGACGCGCACTCGATCCGCTCCGTGCTGCCGCGCTTCTTCGAAGGCAAGCTGCCCGACCTGAACCTGGGCACCGCCGACGGCAAGAGCTGCGACCCCGCGCTGGCCGCCACGCTGCGCGGCATCGCCGAATCGGCGCCGGGCTACACCGGCGTGCTCAACGGCCGCTTCAAGGGCGGCCACATCACGCGCCAGTACGGCAACCCGGCCGGCGGCGTGCACGCGGTGCAGCTGGAGATGACGCAGTCGAGCTACATGCAGGAAGCGCTGCCCTTCGACTACCTGCCCGACGTGGCCGCGGGCGTGAAGCCGCATGTGCGCCGGATGCTGGAAGCGGTGCTGGCCTTCGTCGAAGGCGGCGCCCGGTGAGCGCCGCCATCCACGCGTTCGCGCGCCCCGAGGTGCCGCCGCTGCCGCCCTACAACGCGGGGCTGTCCTCGGACGCCGTGCGCGCGCGCTACGGCGTCAGCGAGATCGCGCGGCTGGCGAGCAACGAGAACCCGTACGGCCCCAGCCCCGCGGTGGCGCGGGCGCTGGTCGACCTGGCGGCGCGCGCGGGCACCTACCCCGACGCCAACTCCACGGCGCTGCGTGCCGCCATCGCGCAGCGCACCGGCGCGCAGCCCGGCGAGGTGGTGATCGGCAACGGCTCCGAGGACATCCTGCAGATGCTGTGCCAGGCGCTGCTGTCGCCGGGCGACCGCGTGCTCACGCAGCGCCCGGCCTTCGGCCTGCACGAGATCTACCCGCGCATGATGGGCGCGCAGGTCGAGCTGCTGACGCTCACGCCGGAACTCGGCTTCGACGTCGATGCCTGGTGCGCCGCGCTCGCGCGCGGGCCCAAGGTGGTGATGCTGGCCAACCCCTCGAACCCGGTCGGCTGCATGTTCGATGCCGCCGACTTCGCGCGCCTGCTCGCGGCGGTGCCCGCGGGCACGCTGCTGGTGGTGGACGAGGCCTATTACGAATATGCGCGGCTGGCGCCCGGCTACCCCGACGTGCTCGCCCTGCTGCGCGCATGGCAGGCGGCCGGCGAAGGCCGCTCTCCCTGGATCGTGCTGCGCACCTTCTCCAAGGCCTGGGGCCTGGCCGGCCTGCGCGTGGGCTACGGCATTGCGTCCGACGCGGCGCTGGTGCAGCTGCTCGACCGCGTGCGCACGCCCTTCAACGTGAACCTGGCGGCGCAGGCCGCGGCGCTGGCGGCCTGGGGCGACGAGGCCTTCATGGCGCAGGCGGTGGCGCGCACCGTGCAACAGCGCGAGGCGCTGGCGGCGCAGCTTCGCGCCCTGGCCGGGTCGGTCTGGCCGGGCCTGCGCATCGCGCCTTCGGCGGCCAACTTCCTGTTCGTCGACCTCGGGCGGGCGAACGCGCCGGTCAACGAGGCCCTGCTGGCGCGCGGGATCATCGTCAAGCCCTGGAAAGAGCCGGGCTTCGAGACCTTCATCCGCGTGTCGGTGGGCACCGACGCGGACAACGCGCGCTTCGTGCAGGCGCTGGCGGAGATCGCGGGCGGGCAAGGCTGACGCCGGCAAGACCCGCCTGCGCGTCGGGCCAGACCGGGGTTTTTACAATCGCGGACATGACCAAGCCCCTCATCTATACCCGCGGCCAGGCGCTGCCGGGCATCCTCGCCAACCGCATTGCCATCCTCGACGGCGCGATGGGCACGATGATCCAGCGCTTCAAGCTCACCGAAGAGCAATACCGCGGCGAGCGCTTCAAGGACTTCGAGCGCGACGTGAAGGGCAACAACGAGCTGCTGTCGCTCACGCGCCCCGACGTCATCACCGACATCCACGAGGCCTACCTCGCGGCCGGTGCCGACCTTATCGAGACCAACACCTTCGGCGCCACCACCATCGCGCAGGAGGACTACAAGATGGCCCACCTGGCGCGCGAGATGAACCTCGAATCGGCCAAGCTCGCACGCGCGGCCTGCGACAAGTACAGCACGCCGGACAAGCCGCGCTTCGTGGCCGGCGCCCTCGGCCCGACGCCCAAGACGGCGAGCATCAGCCCCGACGTGAACGACCCGGGCGCGCGCAACGTCGATTTCGAATCGCTGCGCGCGGCGTACTACGAGCAGACCGAAGCGCTGGTCGAAGGCGGCGCCGACGTGATCCTGGTCGAGACCATCTTCGACACGCTCAACGCCAAGGCCGCGCTGTTCGCGGTGGACGAATATTTCGACAACAGCGGCCAGCGCCTGCCGCTGATCATCAGCGGCACGGTGACCGATGCCTCGGGCCGCATCCTCAGCGGCCAGACCGTCACCGCCTTCTGGCACAGCGTGCGCCATGCGCAGCCGCTGGCCATCGGCCTGAACTGCGCGCTGGGCGCGACGCTGATGCGCCCCTACATCCAGGAACTGGCGCGCGTGGCGGGCGACACCTACATCAGCTGCTACCCGAACGCCGGCCTGCCCAACCCGATGAGCGACACCGGCTTCGACGAGACGCCCGACGTCACCTCGCGCCTGCTGCACGAGTTCGCGGCCGAGGGGCTGGTGAACATCGTGGGCGGCTGCTGCGGCACCACGCCGGACCACATCGCGGCGATCGGTGCGGCCGTGGCGCCTGCCAAGGGCCGCCTGTTGAACAGCAACGGCTTCTACAAAGAAGCCGCCTGACGCCGGGCGCCGCGCGCGCCCTCGGCTGATTGACGGCTCCCCGCCCCACGCCTACGCTGGGGCGCACAGGAGCCTCCCATGAACGCCACATCCTTCTTGCGCCGCGCTGCCTTGGGCGCACTCGTCCTGCTGCTGCCGCTCGCGGCGGCGGCGCAGCAGGCCTTCACGCGCGGCGCGGTCAACCTGCGCGCCGGGCCCTCGGGCGACTACCCGCTGGTGGCACGGCTCGGGCCGGGGCAGCCGGTCGACGTGGTCGGCTGCACCAGCGGCTACGGCTGGTGCGACGTGGTGCTGCCCGACGGCGGGCGCGGCTGGGTCTGGGCAAGGAACCTCGACTACGCCTACCAGCAGCAGCGCGTGCCGCTGGCCACCTACGGCGCGGTCATCGGCGTGCCCATCGTGAGCTTCGTGATCGGCAGCTACTGGGCCGACTACTACCGCGACCGTCCCTGGTACGGCGACCGGCGCTGGTGGGGCCACCGGCCCCCGCCGCCGCCGATCGCGGGCTGGCGCCCGCCGCCGCCCGTGCACCCGGGCTGGCAGCCGCGGCCCTGGCCGGGGCCTGGCGTGCGTCCGCCCCACGGACCCGGGGTTCGTCCACCTCATGGACCTGGGGTCCGTCCCCCGCACGGGCCCGGCATCCGGCCGCCCGTCGACCCCGGGTTCCGCCCGCCGCGCCCGCAGCCGGGCTTCCGGCCTGGGCCGCCGCCGGGCGTGTCGCATCCGCATCCGGGCGGCGGCCGGCCCGGTGGGGGCGGCGGGGGTGGAGGAGGGCGTCCGCACGGCGGGGGCGGTGGGCACGGCGGTGGCGGCGGCCACGGCCACGGCCACGGAAAGAATTGACCCGGCTCACACGGCCGGCGTCCCGATGCCGGCCGCCGCCTGCCGGTCGCGCGCGATCAGTGCCACGAAGCGCTGCGCGCCCAGGCCCAGCGGCCGTTCGCGCGACCACACCACGTCCACCCACAGGTCGAGCCCGTTGCTGAGGTTCTCGAACGGGATCTCGACCAGCGCGCCCGCCGCCACGTGCGGCCGCGCGAAGTTGCGCGGCAGCCAGCCCCAGCCCAGCCCGGCGGTGATCAGGCTCAGCGCGGCCAGTGCGTTGTCGGTGCGCCAGACATGCCGCGCGAACACGAAGCGCGGGTCGCTGGTGGCCAGGTCGCGCCCCGCGACCACGATCTGGCGCGTGTTGGTCAGGTGCTCCTCGCGCAGGCGCCCGCCGGCCGCCGCGCGCAGCACGGGGTGCTCGGGTGCCATCACGGCCACCATGGTGTCGCTGCCCACCTCCTGGAAGCCCTCGCGGCCGTCGAGGCTGGGGCGCTCGAACACCAGCGCCAGCTGCGCCCGGCCGCTGTGCAGCAGCGCCAGCGCGTCGGCCTGCGGCGCGGCCAGCACTTCGACCTGCAGCAGCGGGTAGTCGTCGGCCAGCGCGGCCAGCGGCCCGCTCCAGGGCGCGGCCAGCAGCTCCGGCGCAATGGCCAGCGTGAGCCGGTCTTCCAGCCCCTGCGTGAGCGCCAGCGCCTGCACCTGCAACTGCCGCAGCTGGGCCGCGAGCAGCCGCGCCTGCGGTTCGAGCGAGCGCGCGGCGGAGGTGGGCTGGGGCTCGCGGCCACTGCGATCGAACAGCGGCAGCGCCAGCTCGGCCTCGAGGTTGGCGATGGCCATGCTCACGGCCGACGGCACCTTGCGCAGCGCCCGTGCGGCGGCCGAGAAGGAGCCGTGGTCGATCACGGCCAGGAAGACCTCGACGTTGTCGCTGGAGAAAGCCATGACACCCGATCTATCAATAAAACTGAAATAAGTTAACTTTTTATATCAACTAAAAGCAAATAAAGTCCCTCCATCGCAGTCAAACACACAGAGAAACAGTCATGCAGGGCCTTCAGCGTCGGATCGTTTACATCTCCCTCTACGAGGGCATCGCCATCGTGGCGGCCAGCGCCGGCCTGGCCCTGATGTCGGACGCGGGGCTCGGTCACTCGGGCCTGCTGGCCGTGGGCGCCTCGGTGATCGCGGTGATCTGGAACCTGACCTTCAACGCCCTGTTCGAGCGCTGGGAGTCGCGCCAGGCGGTGCGCGGGCGCAGCCTGAAGCGCCGCATCGCCCACGCCATCGGCTTCGAGGGCGGCCTGATCGCCTTCCTGGTGCCGATGCTGGCCTGGGGCCTGGGCGTGTCGCTCTGGCAGGCGCTGGTGATGGACCTGGGCCTGGTGGTGTTCTTCCTGGTCTACACCTTCGTCTTCAACTGGGCCTTCGACCGCGTGTTCGGCCTGCCGGCCTCGGCCATGGGCGAAGCGCAGCCTGCGTAAGCCTGCGCTTACTTAACGAATTCATCGCGCCGGCTTGGGCGCGGCAGCCGAGCGCATCGCCAGGGCACCGCTCAGGCGCAGGCGCTCGTTCTCGTTGAAGAGCGTCTCGCGCAGCTGGGCCCGCTCGGCCTCGGGCGCGCTGGCGTAGCGGTCGAGCCGGGCATTCCATTCCTGGGTTTCCTGGTCGAGCGTGGCCAGGCCGCGCGCCACCTCGTAGCCGTAGGCCTCGCTGCGCGCGGCAAAGCGCTCCTGGGGGCTGGCGCCGCGCGCCTGCAGCGCCTCGGTCTGGCGCATCACGTCGAGGTGGGCCACCGCCTCCTTGCGCACCTCGCGCTGCGCGGGCGACAGCCAGGCCTGCTCGCTTTGGGCCAGCGCCGCGGCGCGCTGCTCGGGCGTAAGGTCGGGGTTGGACAGCAACTCCATCTTCTCGGCCATGAACCGGTCCTGCCGGATCTGGTCGCCGAACAGGCCTTCGATTTCCTCGGGCGCGAAGAACTGCCGGCGCACCGCCTCGCGCGCCTCCAGGCTGCGGCGCAAAAAGGCCGGGTCGCCGGGCGCGGGCGGCTGCAGGGTGCGCAGGACCTCCTGCATGTCGACATAGCGCTCGAGCAGGCCGAGTGCGCGCACGCGCCAGTCTTCGCGCAGGCGCTGGGCGAGCAGGGCGGGCGCGCGGGCCATCAGCGTGGCCTTGCTGTCGGCCTGCGCTTCGGCGAGCACCTGGTCGAAGAGGGTGATGAGGTCGCTGGTGAGGAGGGCGTCAGGGGCCGCGGCGGTGGACTGCGCCGGCTGGGGCACGCCGGGCACCGCGACCGCCGCCGTGGCGCGGGGCGCGGCGGCCTGTGGCGCATCGACCGCCCCGGGGCCGAGCGCCAGCCAGCCGGTCCCCGCGGCCACCAGCGCGACGGCGCCGATGGTCAAGGCCACACCGCGCATGCGCAGCGTCCTCAGAGCCCCGCGCTCTTGAGCCGCGCGGCCTGCTCCCTGAACAGCTCCGGCGGCTTCTTCTCGTAGTACGGGAACTGGCTGCCGTAGGTGTTGCCGAAGGCCTGGTTCACCTCGTCCAGGTGGTTCTGGCGGTAGTCGCCCAGGTGGGTGCCCAGGCGCGTGGTGCAGACCGCGAGCAGGCCGTCGTTGGCCTCGCCGAAGAAGAACAGGCTGCCCAGGGTCGACAGCGCCGTGTCGCTCGGGTCGAACAGGTTGAAGCTGGTCGACACGCCCGACCACGAGTAGTAGCGCACGCCGTTGGCCACGGCCGCACCGCTCTTCACGTCGCACGACGAGCCCGGCGCGGGGCGCCCCTGCGGGAACTTGGCGTCGAAGGCCGCGCCGCCCGCCGTGGTCAGCGAGGCCAGCGCGTTCAGCGGCACTTCGGGCAGCTGGCTCGGGTCCTTGCCCGAGAGAAAGCCGATCAGCCCCGTCAGCAGGCCGACGGCCTTCACCACCAGGGTCTGGCCGATGCCGCCCTCGGGCAGCTTGGCCAGCAGGTCGGCCACCTTCGAGCCGCCATTGGCGCCGCCCACCGAGGTGACCGAGGCCACCATGTCGGGCGCCACCGCCGCCACGTAGCGCACCGTGGGCGAGCCCTGCGAATGGCCGATGAGGTTGAACTTGAGCGTGGGGTTCTGCTCCAGCGCGCGGATGGTCTTGAGCTCCTGCAGCAGCTGCTCGCCGCGGATCTCGGAGGTGTTGGTGCCCGACACCTGCGCCACGTACACCTTGGCGCCCGCCGCGGCCAGCCTGCCGGGGATGTCGTAGAAGTAGTCGACGCCCAGCAGGTTGTCGAAGCCCAGCAGGCCGTGGACCAGCACGATCGGGTATTTGGTCTTCGCCGTGTCGGAGGTGACGCGGGCCTCGACGCGGGTGGCGCTGTCGCCGGCGGTGGCATGCGCCGGTGGCGCGTGAACCGCGAGGGCCGCGGCGGCCAGGAGGCCGCAGCTCAAGGCCACGGCGCGCATCGGGGTGGCTGCATGCTGCAACCGGACATTCCACTTCCTGGCCATCGGCGAACTCCCTTACGTTTGGTTAAAAACACGAACGTTCGTTCAGAAACGGTGGGCGCATTCTGTTGACACGTGCAGGAATGAAAACTGGGGTTTTCCCAGGGCGCAATCGAATCGACCTAAAATGCGCGACTTCCCAAGGAGCGTTGCAGCGGTTCGCCACAGAGGCGAATCGTCAGGCTTGGGGCGACAACGACGCTCGCCTGTCCGACTCTTCCGCAGGTGAGGCCATGTCCCAGATTCCCGCATCCGTTTCCGCTCCCGTCGCTCCCCCTCCCATGAAGCTGTCCGGCCTCGAGCCGGTCGCCATCGGCGAAGGCTCGCTGTTCGTCAACATCGGCGAGCGCACCAACGTCACCGGCTCCAAGGCCTTCGCGCGCATGATCCTCAACGGCCAGTTCGAGGACGCCCTGGCCGTCGCGCGCCAGCAGGTGGAGAACGGCGCGCAGGTGATCGACATCAACATGGACGAGGCCATGCTCGACAGCAAGGCCGCCATGGTGCGTTTCCTGAACCTCATCGCCAGCGAGCCCGACATCGCGCGCGTGCCGGTGATGGTCGACAGCTCGAAGTGGGAGGTCATCGAGGCCGGCCTGCGCTGCATCCAGGGCAAGGGCATCGTCAACTCGATCTCCATGAAGGAGGGCGTCGACAAGTTCAAGCACGAGGCCAAGCTGGTCAAGCGCTACGGCGCCGCCGCCGTGGTCATGGCCTTCGACGAGAAGGGCCAGGCCGACACCTACGCGCGCAAGATCGAGATCTGCGAGCGCGCCTACCGCGTGCTGGTCGACGAGGTGGGTTTTCCGCCCGAAGACATCATCTTCGACCCGAACATCTTCGCCATCGCCACCGGCATCGAGGAGCACGACAACTACGCCGTCGACTTCATCAACGCCGTGCGCTGGATCAAGCAGAACCTGCCCGGCGCCAAGGTGTCGGGCGGCGTGAGCAACGTGAGCTTCAGCTTCCGCGGCAACGACCCGGTGCGCGAGGCCATCCACACCGTGTTCCTGTACCACGCCATCCAGGCGGGCATGGACATGGGCATCGTCAACGCCGGCATGGTCGGCGTGTACGACGACCTGGAACCCACGCTGCGCGAGCGCGTGGAAGACGTGGTGCTCAACCGCCGTCCCGACGCCGGCGAGCGCCTGGTCGAGGTGGCCGAGACCGCCAAGAGCGGCGCCAAGGACGACAGCAAGAAGCTCGAATGGCGCGGCACGCCCGAGCACCCGGTGCACGTCAACCAGCGCCTGTCGCACGCGATGGTGCACGGCATCACCGACTTCATCGTCGAGGACACCGAAGAGGCCTACCAGCAGATCCTCGCCAAGGGCGGGCGTCCGCTGCACGTGATCGAAGGCCCGCTCATGGACGGCATGAACATCGTGGGCGACCTGTTCGGCCAGGGCAAGATGTTCCTGCCGCAGGTGGTGAAGTCGGCGCGCGTGATGAAGTCGGCCGTGGCCCACCTCATTCCGTACATCGAGGAAGAAAAGCGCCAGGACGAGGCCGCGGGCCGCGACGTGCGCACCAAGGGCAAGATCATCATCGCCACCGTGAAGGGCGACGTGCATGACATCGGCAAGAACATCGTCACCGTCGTGCTCCAGTGCAACAACTTCGAAGTGGTGAACATGGGCGTGATGGTCCCGTGCCACGAGATCCTGGCGAAGGCGAAGGTCGAGGGCGCGGACATCGTCGGCCTGTCGGGCCTCATCACGCCCAGCCTCGAAGAGATGCAGTACGTGGCCGGCGAGATGCAGAAGGACGACCACTTCCGCATCAAGAAGATCCCGCTGCTCATCGGTGGCGCCACCACCAGCCGCGTGCACACGGCCGTGAAGATCGCGCCGCACTACGAAGGCCCCGTGGTCTACGTGCCCGACGCTTCGCGCAGCGTGAGCGTGGCGCAGAGCCTGCTGAGTGACCAGGCCACCGCGTACATCGACGAGATCAACGCCGACTACGAGAAGGTGCGCACGCAGCACGCCAACAAGAAGCAGGTGCCGATGTGGCCGCTGGCCAAGGCGCGCGCCAACAAGACGCCGGTCGATTTCGCCAACTTCGTGCCCACCGTGCCCAAGTTCATCGGCCGGCGCGTGTTCAAGAACTTCGACCTCACCGAGCTGGCCAAGTACATCGACTGGGGCCCGTTCTTCCAGACCTGGGACCTGGCCGGCCCGTTCCCCGCCATCCTGAAGGACGAGATCGTCGGCACCGAGGCCGTGCGCGTGTACGCCGACGGCCAGCGCATGCTCAAGCGCCTGATCGAAGGGCGCTGGCTCAGCGCCAGCGGCGTGGTCGGCTTCTGGCCCGCCAACACCGTGAACGACGACGACATCGAGCTGTACACCGACGAGACGCGCAGCGAGGTTGCACTCACCTGGTACGGCATGCGCCAGCAGACCGAGAAGCAGATGATCGACGGCGTGATGCGCCCCAGCCGTTGCCTGGCCGACTTCGTCGCGCCCAAGGACAGCGGCGTGAAGGACTACGTCGGCGTGTTCGCCGTCACGGCCGGCCTGGGCGTCGAGAAGAAAGAGAAGTTCTTCATCGACGACCTCGACGACTACTCGGCCATCATGCTCAAGGCCCTGGCCGACCGGCTGGCCGAGGCCTTTGCCGAAGCCATGCACCACCGCGTGCGCACCGACCTGTGGGGCTACGCACCCCACGAGGGCCTGAGCAACGACGACATGATTGCCGAGAAGTACCGCGGCATCCGCCCCGCGCCCGGCTACCCGGCCTGCCCCGACCACAGCGTGAAGGGCCCGATGTTCGACCTTCTGAACTGCGCGGACATTGGCATGACCCTGACGGAGAGCCTCGCTATGATGCCCGCCGCCAGCGTGAGCGGCTTCTACCTCGGGCACCCCGATGCGACGTACTTCAACGTCGGCAAGATCGGGCACGACCAGTTGCAGGACCAGGCCGCGCGGCGCCGCACGAGCGAAGCGGAGCTCGAGCGCCTGCTGGCGCCGAACCTTTGAACCTGCCGGCCGGTCGGCGCGACCGGAGTGACCGGCCACGGGAGTTGATATTCAGAAGCTGATCTTTGCCGCCGCGCACTACGCCCAGTTCGCGATCTTCGTGATTGCCTGCTGGGGTGCCGGCCGCGCGGTGCTCGCGCGCCTGCGCCCGCCCTCGCGCCGCGACGCCTGGCTCGAAGCGGCCATGTCGGCCGCGCTCGGTGTCGGCCTTTACATCTGTGCCTTCCAGGCGCTGGCCATCTTCGGGCTCTTTCGCCGCGAGGCCACGCTGGGCCTGATCGGCGCGGGTGTCGTGGCCGCCGCGTGGCAGTGGCGCGGTTGGCGCGCCGAGGTGCGGGCGCTGCGCGCGGCCGCGCCCGCCACGCCGCCGTGGACCCGCTTCGAACGCATCGCCGCCATCGCGCTGGCGCTGGTCGCGCTGCCCGCGCTGGTGGCGCCGCTCGCGCCGCCGGCCGCCTTCGACGAGCTGATGTACCACCTGCCGTATGCACGCCTCGTGGCGCAGCAGGGCACGCTGGGCATCCACGACTGGCTGCGCTACCCCTGGTTCCCCTACAACTACAACCTGCTGTACGCCGCCGCGCTGCAGGTGGGCGACGACGTGCTGCCGCACTTCCTCAACGGCCTGGCGGGCGCGCTGTCGGTGCTGATGATCTTCCGCCTGGGCATCCTGCACGCCAACCGGCTCACGGCCTGCATCGGCGCGGCCATCTGGCTGGGCATGGGCGACTACGCCAACGCGCTGATCGACATGGGCGTGGCGCTGTTCGTGCTGTCGGCCTTCGTGGCGCTGTGGTGGTGGCGCGAGTCCGAACCGCTGCGCGACGGCACGCGCTGGCTCTGCCTGGCGGCGTTCTGCCTCGGCGTGGCGGCGGGCTCCAAGTACCAGGCGCTGATCTTCCTGCCGCTGGTGGCGCTGTTCGTGGTGCGCCACGAGCGCCGCCTGCTGCAGGCCTGGGCGCCGGCGCTGCTGTGCTTTTTGATCCCGTGCATCTACTGGTACGCGCGCAACGCGATCATGACGGGCGACCCCTTCAACCCGATCGGCGCGCGCGTGTTCGGCTTCACCGAATGGGTGCCGGCCGACTACGTGCAGCAGGTGGCCGACGTGCGCGACCACGCCGAGATGCCCAACGCGCTGATCTGGTCGGTGTTCCTCGCGCCCTTCAGCGTGTGGTGGAAGCGCTCCGCCGCCGTGCGCGCGGCGGGCTGGTTCTGCCTGTACTCGGTGGCCGTGTGGGTCGTGACCTCGCGCTACCCGCGCTACCTCATGGCCTCGTTCCCGCTGCTCGCCATGACGGCCGCCGTGGGCTGGCAGGTGCTGTTCGGCTGGATCGCGGCGGGCGTGCGCCGCCTGCGCGCAGCGCCCGCTGCGGTCGCAGCCGACGGCCCGCGCAGCGGCGCCGGCGTCGGCGACTGGGTCGTGGTGCTGCTGCTGGCCGTGCTGGCCGCCGTGTCGGTGGGGCAGACGGCCACCAAGGTGTCGATGATCTCGCTCACGCCCGAGGCGCGCGAGGCCTTCCTGCGCAAGCACGTGCCCGGCTACGGCGTGATGGACTACGTGCGCCGCAACGTGACCGGCCGCGTCTACCAGATCGCGCTGAACGAGGCGATCTACTACGGCCCCAACCCGATCTGGGGCGACACGCTGGGGCGCTGGCGCTACCGCGACTACCTGCTGATGTCGCCCGGCGACACGGCGCGCAAGCTGGCGGCCGAGGGCTTCACCACCGTCGTCATGTCGCCCGAGATGGTGAAAGTGCTCAGCGTGCGGCCCGGCTTCGACCAGTACTATGGCCTGCTGCACGACCAAGACGGCAGCCGCGCCTACCGACTCCTTCCGACGACCGCTCCATGACGACCGACCACCGACCCGCCCCCGTGTCCGCCATGCCGCGCATTGCCGCCGTCATTCCCTGCTTCAACGAGGCCCTGGCCATCACCCAGGTGATCGAGGGCTTCCGCGCGGCCCTGCCCGGCGCCGAGATCCACGTCTTCGACAACAACTCCACCGACGACACGGCCGCCGTGGCCCGCGCGGCCGGCGCGATCGTCACGCACGTGGCCGCGCGCGGCAAGGGCAACGTGGTGCGGCGCATGTTCGCCGACGTCGAGGCCGACATCTACGTGATGGTCGACGGCGACGCCACCTACGACACCACCGCCGCGCCGCGCCTCATCGCGCGGCTGGTCGAGGGCAACCTCGACATGGTGGTCGGCAGCCGCGTGGACGACGGCCAGGACGCGCTCACCTACCGCGCCGGCCACCGCTTCGGCAACTGGCTGCTCACGGGCACCGTGGCGCAGCTCTTCGGCGGCGGCCTCACCGACATGCTCTCGGGCTACCGCGTGTTCTCGCGCCGCTACGCCAAGTCGTTCCCCGCCCTGTCGCAGGGCTTCGAGATCGAGACCGAGTTGACCGTGCACGCGCTCGAGCTGCGCATGCCCTACGCCGAGGAAGCGACCGCCTACAGCACGCGCCCCGAAGGCTCGCACAGCAAGCTCTCGACCTACCGCGATGGCTGGCGCATCCTGAAGACCATCGGCAAGCTGTTCGTGAGCGAGCGGCCGCTGCAGTTCTTCTCGATCGTCGCGGCCGTGCTCGCGATCGCCGCGCTCGCGCTGGCCCTGCCGCTGTTCATGACCTACGCCCACACCGGCCTGGTGCCGCGGCTGCCCACGGCGGTGCTCGCCACCGGCGCGATGCTGGCGGCGCTGCTGTCCTTCGTCTGCGGCGTGGTGATGCACACCGTCACGCTCGGCCGGCAGGAGGCCAAGCGGCTGCGCTACCTGGCGCAGCCCTGCGTGCGCGAGAGCTTGCGCAAGAGCCTGCGCGCGCACTGACGGCGGCGCGATGAAGATCGGGCGCGAGTTCCTCTCGTTCGCCGTGGCCGGCGTGATCGGCTTCGTGGTGGACGTGACGGTGCTCTACCTGCTGGCGCCGCTCTTGGGGTGGTACGGCGCGCGTGTCGTGTCGTTCCTGGCCGCCGCCACCACCACCTGGCTCTACAACCGCCGCTACACCTTCGCGGCGAGCGCGGCCGGCGCCGCCACGGGGCGTTCGGTCTGGCGCGAATACCTGGGCTACCTCACGACCATGCTGGCCGGCGCCGTGCTGAACTACGGCACCTACGTGCTCACGCTGCACTGGGTGGAAGGCCGCTGGGCCGCCGCGCTCGGCGTGGCGCTGGGCAGCATCGCGGGCCTGGGCGCCAACTTTCTCTCGGCGCGCTACCTGGTCTTCCGCTCGCACCGCAGCGGCGGCTGAGGCCGCTGCCGGGTGCGCTCACCCAGGCTCAGTGCCCGCCCGACACCACCACCGGGATCTCGGTGGCCGGCGGTGTGTTGCGGCTGCGGCCGCAGCGCACGAGGCCGTCGATCATCACCATGCCCACGCCCGGGATGTCGCCCAGCTGCACGCTTTCGAGCAGGCCCGGCGCGGGCGAATGCTGGGCGCGGTCCATGAATACGAAGTCGGCCGCGCGGCCCACTTCGATCAGGCCGCAGTTGAGCTTGCGGATCTTCGCCGTGTTGCCGGTCGCGAAGCAGAACACCAGCTCGGCCGGAATGTTCGCGATCGACGACAGCATCGCCACCATGCGCAGGATGCCCAGCGGCTGCACGCCCGAGCCGGCCGGCCCGTCGGTGCCGAGGATCACGCGGTGCGGGCACTTGAGTTCGAGGGCAGCCTTGGCGGCCGCGATGGCGACCTTCTCGTTGCCGTTGTGCACGATCTCGATCGCGCGCGTGCTCTTCTCGCACAGCTCGCACACATGCGCCTCGGGCAGCGAGGTGTGGCCGCCGTTGATGTGGCCGATGATGTCGGCGTCGGCCTCCAACACCACGTCCTTGTCGATCAGGCCCGAGCCCGGGATCGACGGGCCGCCCGTGTGGATCGTGCTCTGGATGCCGTACTTGCGCGCCCAGGCCACCATTTCCTTGGCCTCGTAGCCGGCCTTCACCGAGCCCAGGCCCACTTCGCCCAGCAGGCCCACGCCGGCTTCGGCGAGTTCCTTGAAGTCGCTCTCGACCATGCCCTTTTCGATGACCGGCGCGCCCGCCAGCACCTTCACGCCGCCAGGGCGGAAGTTGTCGAAGGCGCGCTGCGCGGTGATGGCCAGCGCCTTCAGGCCGACGATGTCCTTGGGGCGGCCGGGCAGGTGCACCTCGCCAGCGGAAATCATGGTGGTCACGCCGCCGTGCATGGTGGAGTCGATCCAGCCGATCTGGCCTTGGCGCGGCGTCCAGTCGCCGAACACCGGGTGCACGTGGCTGTCGATGAGGCCGGGGGCGACGCAGGTCTTGCGCGCGTCGATGACGGTGACGGCGCCTTCGAGGTCGCAGTCTTTCTCCTTGCCGACCGCCACGATCAGGCCGTCGTTCACCACCAGGGTGTCGGCGTCGAGGATGGGCTTGTCGATGTCGCCCGAGAGCAGCAGCCCGATGTTCTTTATGACGACCTTGCCCGACTTTGCGCCGGCTGCGATTTCTGCCATTTCGTTGTGTCCTCGTCGTGGGGTGGGGAAGGGGTGCGGTTGTCCGATGCCTCGTCCGCGCGCACGGTGCGCAGCAGGGTCTCGATCACGAAATCTTCCCAGTGCGCGACGGCTTCCGGCGACTCCAGCGGCTCGCCGAGGAAGGCCGTGAGCGTGTGCCGGTTCGAGGTGTAGAAATAGCCGGTGGACGCGATCAGCAGGTAGATGTCGCGCGCCACGAGGTCGGTGCGGAACAGGCCCTGGGCCGCGCCGCTGGCAAGGATTTCCGAAATGATGGCCACCGCCCGCGACGAGTACTCGCGCGCCCGCAGCGACTTCGAGATGTGCCGGCCCTTGTGCAGGTTCTCGGTGTTCAGCAGGGTGACGAACTCGGGGTTCTTGCGGTAGTAGCCGAGCACGAAGCGGATGACTTCGGTGAGCGCTTCCACGGGCCGCGAGGCGTCGAGCGCAATGGCGGCCTCGGCATCGTCCATGCGCTGGTAGATGCCTTCGAGCACCGCGATGAACAGGCCCTCTTTGCTGCCGAAGTAGTAGTAGATCATCCGGTCGTACGACTTGGCGGCCTTGGAGATCTTCTCCACGCTGCCGCCGTCGTAGCCGTACTTGGCGAACACCTTGGTCGCCGCTTTGAGGATGCTGTCGCGCGTGGCCTGGGCCGCGGCCTCGCGCACGCCGGTGCGGCGCTGGGGCTTGGGCTTGCTGACGGAGCGGGAGTCGGCCATCGTGCGCGCAGCGCCTGTGTGTCGGGTCTTACTTCTCGGCGAAGGCGCGTTCGACGACGAAGTCGCCTGGCGTGCTCGTGTTGCCTTCCTTGAAGCCGCGCTTTTCCAGGATGTGCTTCAGGTCGACCAGCAGGCCGGGGCTGCCGCACAGCATCACGCGGTCTTCCTCGACGTTCAGCGGGGGCAGGCCCAGGTCGTCGGTGAGCTTGTTGCTTTCGATCAGGTCGGTGACGCGGCCCTGGTTGCGGAACTCCTCGCGCGTGACCGTGGGGTAGTACAGCAGCTGCTTGGCGATCATCTCGCCCAGGATCTCGTGCTTGGGCAGGTGGTCGGTCACGAGGTCGTGGTACGCCAGCTCGTCGACCTGGCGCACGCCGTGCACCAGGATGACCTGCTCGAACTTCTCGTACGTGTCGGGGTCGCGGATGATGCTCATGAACGGCGCCAGGCCGGTGCCCGTGCCGAACAGGTACAGGCGCTTGGCCGGCAGCGTGTAGTCGATGAGCAGCGTGCCGGTGGGCTTGCGGCCCACGATCACGGTGTCGCCCACCTGGATGTGCTGCAGCTTCGAGGTGAGCGGGCCGTCTTCCACCTTGATGCTCAGGAACTCCAGGTGCTCCTCGTAGTTGGGGCTCACGATGCTGTAGGCGCGCAGCAGGGGCTTGTTGTTGACCTTCAGGCCGATCATCGTGAAATGACCGTTCGAGAAGCGCAGCGCCGGGTCGCGCGTGGTGGTGAAGGTGAACAGGCGGTCGGTCCAGTGGTGGACGCTCAGGACGCGTTCTTCGCTGAATGCACTCATACAGAACTCAAGTGTTGGTTGAAGACAGAAAAGGGTGGCTGAGCCGAAATGCACGCCTTTGGGGCGTCCGCCATCGGCCGGCTAGCAACCCTCCATTGTCGTTGGTCGGAAAAACCCCGATGAACACCGCGAGAAAACACCATTGCAAGCATCGGGCCTGTTTGCTACATTGACCTTTGATGTAGTGAACGCAACATGAAAGTGTAGGGGATGCTACACAAACGAAAGCCGCCGCACAAGCACCTGCACGGCACGTTTGTTGCAAACCTCCGGGGCCTGAAGACCCGCTCCGACAGCACCACACCACGAGATCGCCCCGATGACTGAACACACCAAGACAGACGGATTGCCCGGCATCGACATGCCCCTGGTCGCGCAGGCCGGCGGCGCCGCCTTCGGCAAGGCGCCGCCGCGCAACGAGAAGATGAGCACCGCCAAGGTCGAGTGCAACGCCTGCCCGGTGCTGTGCCAGATCTCCGACGGCCGCACCGGCGCCTGCGACCGTTACGCCAACCGCCAGGGCGTGCTGGTGCGCGTCGACCCGGTGGTGCTGCTGCGCCGTACGCTCGCCAGCGAGCAGCCGGCGCTCGTGCCCTTCGACCGGCCCGGTGCCGAAGCGGCCGAGGCCCATGCTGCGCCTGACTGGAACGGCGACCTGCTGCACGCCGACGAGGTCTTCGTCACCGGCGTGGGCTCGTCCACCACCTACCCCGACTACAAGCCCGCGCCCTTCATCGTGGCTTCGAAAGCCCAGGGCGTCGACATGGTCACCGTCGTCACCGAAGGCATCTTCAGCTACTGCAGCTTCAAGGTGAAGATCGACACCGACCGCTTCCTGGGCGCCGAGCAGGCCAACGTGCGCTACAAGGGCGAGGTCGTGGGCCATGTCACCACGGCCGAGTACGGCTCGCAGATGCTGTCGCTGGGCGGCGTGCACCACCTCACGGGCGGCAGCAAGAAGGAAGGTCGCATGACGGCCGAGCTCATGCAGCTCCTGGGCAACAAGCAGGCGGTCGAATGCACCATCGACGGCGGCGCCAGCCTCGTCATCCAGGCCGGCAAGGCGCCCATCGTCAACGGCGTGGAAGAGCAGCGCATGCGCGTGGGCTGCGGCTCGGCCGCCGTGGGCATCTTCGCGCGCCAGTTCGCCGGCGTGGCCGACGAGGTGGTGGTGGTCGACGACCACATCACCGGCGTGCTCACCGAACACCAGGCCGGCCGCTGCCTCGACATGACGCCCTCGGGCATCCAGATGCTGGGGCGCAAGTCCACGCCGGGGCGCTACTTCCAGGTCGCGAACCCCGGCAACGGCTGGGGCGGCACCGACATCGCCGACCCGCTGGCGATCATCGAAGGCTGGGAAGAGGGCGTGGCCCGCCCCGGCCTGCGCCTGCTCATGACCTCCACCACCGGCGAGCATGCGCAGTGGTACGTGCTCGACGAGGCCCTGAAGCCCGTCGAGCAGCCCATGCCGCCCGAGGTGCGCCGCATCGTCGACCGCATCGGCGAGAACTGCGAGCCCTCGCTGTGCACCGTGCTGTTCCTCGGCGGCGCCGGCGGCAGCCTGCGCGCGGGCGTCACCGAGAACCCGGTGCTGCTCACGCGCGCCATCAAGCGCGCGCTGGTCAACGTCACCTGCGGCGGCGCGCCGGCCTATGTGTGGCCCGGCGGCGGCATCACCGTGATGGCCGACGTCATGCGCATGCCCGACAACAGCTTCGGCACCGTGCCCACGCCGGCCATCGTCGCGCCCATCGAGTTCAGCATGCGGCGCGACGACTACGAGGCGCTCGGCGGGCACGTCGAACACATCTTCCCGCTCGAACAGGCGCTCGCGCGCGGTGCGTGGCAGGAAGACGGCGCCCCGCTGGCGCGCCAATGGCTCGTCATCGACGATGCCAACCCGTGGCCGCTCGGCCATGCCCCGATGCTGGGCTGAAACCATGTCCGCCCAACGCACGGCGCTCGACGCGGGCCGCTGGCATTTCAACCACGGCCCGATCGACATCGTGGCCGAAGCGCACGGCGACCCGTACGCCGTCGCCGCCGCGCACGACGCGGCCTGGGCGCGCTTCGGCCATGTGCTCGACGAACTCGTGCGCGAGCTGCCGCAGCTGCGCCTGCCCGTGGCCGCGCGCCAGCGCCCGCGCGGCGTCGTCGCGCGCCGCATGTGGGACGCCTGCGACGCCTTCTCGCCGCTGTTCCTCACGCCCATGGCGGCCGTGGCCGGCAGCGTGGCGCAGGAACTCATCGCCTTCTACGACCGGCCCGGCATTGAGCGCGCCTGGGTCAACAACGGCGGCGACATCGCACTGCACCTCGCGCCCGGCCACACGGCGCGCGTGGGCTTGTTCGCCGACCTCGCGCGCTTCGACTGGCGCGACACCGGCATGCTGACCACCGACGGCCAGTTCGAGCTGCACGCCGACCAGCCCGTGCGCGGCGTCGCCACCAGCGGCTGGCGCGGGCGCAGTTTCTCGCTGGGCATCGCCGACAGCGTGACGGTGTTGGCCGCCACCGCGGCGCAGGCCGACGCCGCCGCCACCGTGATCGCCAACGCCGTCGACGTGGCCGACGCCCTCATTCAGCGCAGGCCCGCCAGCGCCTGCAAGGACGACAGCGACCTCGGCGACACCCTCGTCACCGTCGACGTGCCGCCGCTGGCGCCCGCGCAGGTGCACCATGCACTCGATGCGGGCGCGGCGTGCGCCCACGCGTTGCAGAAAGGGGGGCTCGTGTGGGCTGTTCTGCTCGTTTGCCAGGGGCAGTGGCGGCGGGTGGAACCCTTATGCTCGAAGTCGCTGGATGCCCGGCTGCCCGAAGCAGTTGGTTCAGTATTTGCTTAACGAAAAGCAAGGTTCTTTTTCATGATCGAAATCCGTCGCGTCTTCACCCATGTCGAGCACATCCACCACGAGTTCGGCCCGCGTGCCGAAACCCCGCTGGTGCGCGGTGCCATCGGCGCGGTGCTGACCAATCCTTTCGCGGGCCGCTACGAGCCCGACATCCTGCCGATGATGGCGCTGCTCGACCCCGTGGGCGTCGACATGGCGCACCAGCTGCACGCTGCCATGGACGTGCCGCTGGAGCAGATCGCCACCTACGGCAAGGGCGCCATCGTCGGCGCCGACGGCGAGCTGGAGCACGGCGCGCTGTGGCATGTGCCCGGCGGCTACGCGATGCGCGAGCTGCTCGGCTGGAAGGGCAGCCGCGCCGCCTACACCGCGGGCAAGGCCGAGGAGAAAACCGGCCAGCCCGGCAACGCGCTGTCGATCGTGCCCTCGACCAAGAAGGTCGGCCCGCCCGGCGCCGCGCTCGACGTGCCGCTCACCAACATCAACGCCAGCTACGTGCGCGGCCAGTTCGACGCCATCGAGGTGCGCGTGCCCGGCGCGCCGATGGCCGACGAGATCGTCTTCATCCTCGCGATGAGCACCGGCTACCGCGTGCATGCGCGCGTCGGCGGCCTGCTCGCCAAGGACATCAGCAAGTGGGACGGCCTGCGCTGACCGCACAAGACAAGAGACAAGACAAGGAACACACAGAACATGACCGCCAACATCCGCAAGCTCGTCATCCAGGTCGATGAAACCCGCAAGGAAATGGGGCAGGACGTGACGCCGCCCACGCGCCGCGCCGTCGCCATCGCCGTGATCGAGAACCCCTACGCCGGCCGCTACAGCGAGAACCTCGACGAGCTCATCGCCATCGGTGAAGAGCTCGGCGCGCTGCTGGGCCAGAAGGCCGTGAAGGCGCTGGGCATCGAGCCCGGCCAGGCGCAGAGCTACGGCAAGGCCGCCATCGTCGGCGAGCGCGGCGAGCTGGAGCATGCCGCCGCCATCCTGCATCCCAAGCTGGGCGCGCCGCTGCGCGTGGCGGTCGAGAAGGGCGCGGCGCTCGTGCCCTCGGCCAAGAAGCAGGGCACGCTGGGCACCGCCATCGACGTGCCGCTGGGCCATAAAGACGCCGCCTTCGTGCGCAGCCATTTCGACGCCATCGAGGCCCGCGTGGCCGACGCGCCGCGCGCCAACGAGATCGTCGTGGCCGTGGCCGTCACCGACAGCGGCCGCCCGCTGCCGCGCGTCGGCGGCCTGCAGGTCAGTGAAATCAAGGGCGAAGACGGTCTTCGCTGACCTGTCATTGCATCGTCACCCGCATCGTGTTTTCTGTTCGAACTTCTAGGAGCTTCCCGATGAATCCATTGCGCCTTGCCTTCTGCGCCGCTTCCGTCGTCACGCTGGCCACCGCCCTCGTCCCCGCGCATGCGCAGGGCGTGATCAAGATCGGCGAAATCAACAGCTACAAGGCGCAGCCCGCCTTCCTCGAGCCCTACAAGAAGGGCATGGAACTGGCGGTCGACGAGATCAACGCCAAGGGCGGCGTCAACGGCAAGAAGCTGGAGCTCATCAGCCGCGACGACAACGCCAACCCCGGCGACGCCGTGCGCGTGGCCGAAGAGCTCATCTCGCGCGAGAAGGTCGACGTGCTGGCCGGCGCCTTCCTGTCGAACACCGGCCTGGCGCTGACCGACTTCGCCAAGCAGAAAAAATTCTTCTACCTCGCCGCCGAGCCGCTCACCGACAAGATCGTCTGGAGCAACGGCAACAAGTACACCTACCGCCTGCGCCCCTCGACCTACATGCAGGTCGCGATGCTGGTGCCCGAGGCCGCCAAGCTCAAGAAGAAGCGCTGGGCCATCGTGTACCCCAACTACGAGTACGGCCAGTCGTCGGTCGCCACCTTCAAGACGCTGCTCAAGGCGATCCAGCCCGACGTCGAGTTCGTCGCCGAGCAGGCGCCGCCGCTGGGCAAGGTCGATGCGGGCAGCGTGGTGCAGGCCCTGGCCGATGCCAAGCCCGACGCCATCTTCAACGTGCTGTTCGGCGCCGACCTGTCCAAGTTCGTGCGTGAAGGCAACACGCGCGGCCTGTTCAAGGACCGCGAGGTCGTGAGCGTGCTGACCGGCGAGCCCGAGTACCTCGACCCGCTGAAGGACGAAGCACCCAACGGCTGGGTCGTCACCGGCTACCCCTGGTACGGCGTGAAGACCGCCGAGCACAAGGCCTTCAACGACGCCTACCAGGCCAAGTTCAAGGACTACCCACGCCTGGGCTCGGTGGTGGGCTACAGCGCCATCTACTCGATCGCGGCCGGCGTGAAGAAGGCCGGCAGCACCGACACCGAGAAGCTGGTCGCAGCCTTCAAGGGCCTGCAGGTCGACACGCCCTTCGGCAAGATCAGCTACCGCGCGCAGGACAACCAGTCCACCATGGGCGCGTACGTCGGCAAGACCAAGAACGACGGCGGCAAGGGCGTGATGGTCGACTACGTGTACCTCGACGGTGCCAAGTTCCAGCCGACGGACGACGAAGTAAAGAAGATGCGCCCCGCGGACTGATCACGCGCGGCTCCTGCAACGCGCCTGCCGTCGGTCGATGACGGCAAGGCGCGGTGTCTCCAGTTTCCTCAGGGTCCTTCATGAGCTTTTCAGGCTTCGTTGTTCAGTTGCTCAACGGGTTGGCCGGCGCGTCTTCGCTGTTCTTGGTGGCGGCCGGCCTCTCGTTGATCTTCGGCGTGACGCGCATCGTCAACTTCGCCCATGGATCTTTTTTCATGGTGGGCATCTACGTCGCGTACACGCTGGTCGAGAAGCTCGGCCCGAGCGTGGGCTTCTGGCCTGCGCTGTTGATCGCCGCGCTCGCGGTGGGCGTGCTGGGCGCACTCATCGAGGTGCTGCTGCTGCGCCGCATCTACAAGGCGCCCGAGCTGTTCCAGCTCCTGGCCACCTTCGCGCTGGTGTTGGTCATCAAGGACGCGGTGCTGTGGCTCTGGGGCCCTGACGAACTGCTCGGCCCGCGCGCGCCGGGCCTGAAGGGCTCGGTCGAAATCCTCGGGCGCCAGTTTCCTTCCTACGACCTGTTCCTGATCGTCGTCGGCCCGCTGGTGCTCGGCCTCGTGTGGCTGCTGCTCACGCGCACGCGCTTCGGCACGCTGGTGCGCGCCGCCACGCAAGACCGCGAGATGGTCAGCGCGCTGGGCGTCAACCAGGCCTGGCTCTTCACCGCCGTGTTCGCGCTCGGCGCGCTGCTCGCGGGCCTGGGCGGGGCGCTGCAACTGCCGCGCGAACCCGCCACGCTCGAGATGGACCTGAACACCATCGGCGCCGCCTTCGTCGTCGTCGTGGTCGGCGGCATGGGCTCGCTGCCCGGCGCCTACGTGGCCGCGCTGCTCATCGCCGAGATCAAGGCCGTGTGCATCTGGCTGGGCGTGGTGCAGATCTTCGGCATCGACGTGTCGTTCTCCAAGCTCACGCTGATGGTCGACTTCCTCGTGATGGCCATCGTGCTGGTGTGGCGCCCCTGGGGCCTGTTCGGCCGGCCGCAGGCGCCGAGCCGCTACGTCGGCATGCAGGAAGAGCCGCTGCGCCGCCCCAGCACCGCCTACATCGTGGCCGCCGCCGGGCTGGCGCTGGTGCTGGCCGCGCTGCCGCTGCTGACGGCCGGCTCGCCCTACACCACGGTGCTGATGATCGACCTGCTGATCGCCGCGCTCTTCGCCACCAGCCTGCACTTCATCATGGGGCCGGCCGGCATGCACTCCTTCGGCCACGCGGCGTACTTCGGCCTCGGGGCCTACGGCGCGGCGTTGCTGGTGCGCGCGCTGCACCTGCCGATGGAGCTGGCGCTCGTGGTCGCGCCGCTGGTGGCCGCGCTCGGCGCCTTCGTCTACGGCTGGTTCGCGGTGCGGCTGTCGGGCGTGTACCTGGCGATGCTCACGCTGGCCTTCGCGCAGATCACCTGGGCCGTCACCTACCAGTGGGACAGCTTCACGGGCGGCAGCAACGGCCTGACCGGCGTGTGGCCCTCGGAGTGGCTGTCGAACAAGCAGGTGTACTACTGGCTCACGCTGGTGCTCGTGGGCGCGGGCGTGTGGTGGCTGCGCCGCGTGCTGTTCTCGCCCTTCGGCTATGCGCTGCGCGCGGGCCGCGACTCGGTGCTGCGCGCCGATGCCATCGGCATCGACGTCAAGCGCATGCAGTGGGCGGCCTTCGTCATCGCCGGCACCGTGGCCGGCCTGGCCGGTGCGCTCTATGCGTTCTCCAAGGGCAGCATCTCGCCCGAGAGCCTGTCGGTCGGCAAGTCGGTCGACGGCCTCGTGATGGTGCTGCTGGGCGGCATCCAGACCCTGGCGGGGCCGGTGGTCGGCGCCGTCACCTTCACCTGGCTGCACGACACCGTGGCGCGCAACACCGACTACTGGCGCGCCATGCTCGGCGCCATCATCCTGATCCTGGTGCTCTTGTTCCCGCAGGGCATCGCAGGGTCGATCAAGCAGCTCGTCGATCGCTGGCGCGCACCGAAGCATGATGAAGCAGACGCCAAGCTCAAGGAGGTGAAGGCATGAGCCTCCTCAAAGTCACCAACCTCGGCAAGTCGTTCGGCGGCGTGAAGGCCGTGGACGGCATCAGCTTCGAGCTGCCGCCCGGCGAACTGCTCGCGCTCATCGGCCCCAACGGCGCCGGCAAATCGACCACCTTCAACATGGTGAACGGCCAGCTCAAGGCCGACCAGGGCTCGATCACGCTCGACGGCCACGAACTCGTGGGCCGCAAGCCACGCGAGATCTGGCGCAAGGGCGTGGGCCGCACCTTCCAGATCGCCGAAACTTTTGCCTCGCTCACCGTGGTCGAGAACGTGCAGATGGCCTTGCTCTCGCACGACCACAAGCTGTTCTCGATGTGGCGCCGCGCGGCCGACCACAAGCGCGACGAGGCGCTGGCGTTGCTCGACCAGGTCGGCATGAAGGCGCAGGCTGACCGGCCCTGCAGCGTGCTGGCCTACGGCGACGTGAAGCGCGTCGAACTCGCCATTGCCATGGCCAACTCACCCAAGCTGCTGCTCATGGACGAGCCCACCGCCGGCATGGCGCCCCAGGAGCGCAACTCGCTCATGGCGCTCACCAAGGACCTCGTCATCCAGCGCGGCATGGCCGTGCTCTTCACCGAGCACAGCATGGACGTGGTGTTCGCGTACGCCGACCGCATGATCGTGCTCGCGCGCGGGCGCCTCATCGCGCAGGGCAAGCCGCTCGAGATCCGCGACCACCCGAAGGTGCAGGAGGTGTACTTCGGCAGCGGCAAGACCTTCGAGAAGATTGCAGAGAAAGCCGCAGCGCTTGGAGTCACCGCATGAGCACGCATGAACCGCTTCTGGAAGCCAAGGCCCTGTGCGCCTGGTACGGCGCCGCACAGATTCTCTACGACGTCGACCTCGAAGTGCGGCGCGGCGAAGTCGTTGCGCTCATGGGCCGCAACGGCGCGGGCAAGTCGACCACGCTCAAGACGCTGATCGGCATGCTGAGCAAGCGCCGCGGCGCGGTGCGCTTCCTGGGTCACGACATCTCGAAGAGCGAGCCGCACCACGCGGCGCGCCTGGGCCTGGGCTTCGTGCCCGAGGACCGGCGCGTGTTCACCGACCTCACGGTGATGGAGAACCTCGAGGTCGGCAAGCAGCCCGCGCGCCAGTGGGCCGACGGCACTGCGGCACCGCTGTGGACGCCCGAGCGCCTGTTCCAGCTGTTCCCCAACCTCGGCGAAATGCCGAACCGCCCCGGCGGTCGCATGAGCGGTGGCGAGCAGCAGATGCTCACCGTCGCGCGCACGCTGATGGGCAACCCGTATCTCGTGCTGCTCGACGAACCTTCCGAGGGCGTGGCCCCCGTCATCGTCGAGCAGATGGCCAACATGATCCTCGAGCTCAAGGCGCAGGGCGTGAGCATCCTGCTGTCGGAGCAGAACATGCACTTCGCCGAGCTGGTCTCCGACCGCGCCTACGTGCTCGAGAAGGGGCAGATCCGCTACCACGCGACGATGGCCGAGTTGGCGGCCAACGAAGAAGTGCGCAGGGCCTACCTCAGCGTCTGACCGTTTCCTTTCTTCCTTCCCTCAACCCACCGGAGTCCACACCATGCATCGCAGAACCGTCTTGAAGTCCGCCGCTGCCCTTGGGCTCGTCGGCAGCCTCGGCAGTTTCGGTCTCTCGTCCGCTTTCGCGGCCGGCAAGATCAAGCCCGGCGGCAAGGCCGCGCTGATCGTGGTCGATGTGCAGAACTGCTTTCTCGACGGCGGCACGCTCGCGGTGAAGGGCGGCAACGAAGTGATCCCGGTCATCAACGCGCTCGCGCCCGCGTTCCAGAACATCGTCGTCACGCAAGACTGGCACACGGCCGGCCACGCCTCTTTCGCGAGCACCTATTCGGGCAAGAAGCCTTTCGAGACCACGAAGCTCAACTACGGCACGCAGGTGCTGTGGCCCGACCACTGCGTGCAGGGCACCGACGACGCCGCGCTCGGCAAAGAGCTCAAGGTGCCGACCGCGCAGCTCATCATCCGCAAGGGCTTCCACAAGGACATGGACAGCTACTCTGCCTTCGAGGAGGCCGACCACAAGACGGCCACCGGCTTGGCCGGCTACCTCAAGGCGCGCGGCATCAAGACCGTGTTCGTCACGGGTCTCGCCACCGACTTCTGCGTGGCCTGGACCGCGATGGACGCGCGCAAGGCCGGCTTCGAGGCCTACGTGATCGAAGACGCCACGCGCGGCATCGACCTCAACGGCTCGCTGGCCGCCGCCTGGAAGCAGATGACGGCCAAGGGCGTGAAGCGCATCCAGTCGGGCGACATCCAGGCCGGCTGATGACCAAGTCCGCGGGGGCACCGCGGCAACCAAAAACGACAACAACGAAGAGACAGACACGCATGAAGCTTTCGATTTCAAGGCGCACCCTGGTGGCTGGCGGCGCGGCCCTGGCGCTCGGACCCGGCCTGCTGCGGCCGGCGCGCGCGGACAACGGCGTGACTGACAGCACCATCCGCATCGGCCAGTCGGCCGTGTTCAGCGGCCCGGCGAAAGACTTCGGTGTCGACTACCGTGCGGGCATCCAGCTGTACTTCGACCGCGTCAACAAGTCGGGCGGCATCCACGGCCGCAAGATCGAACTCGTCACCTACGACGACGCCTACGAGCCCGCGAAGACGGCCGTCAACACGGCCAAGCTGATCGACGAGGACAAGGTCTTCGCGCTCACCGGCTACGTCGCCACGGGCAACCTCGCGGCCGCGATGCCGCTGGCCGAGAAGGCCGGCGTGCCGATGTTCGCGCCGCTGGTGGGCACCACGTCGTTCCGCACCAAGACCAACCGCTACCTGTTCCACGTGCGCGCGGGCTACGACCTGGAGCTGCGCAAGATCATCAGCCACCTCTCGACGCTGGGCATCCAGTCGATCGCCGTGGTCTACCAGGACAGCGCCTTCGGCAAGTCGAACCTCGCCACCTGCGAGCAGCTGGCCGCCGAGTACAAGGTGAAGGTGGTGCAGACGCTGCCCATGGCCATCGCGGCCGAAGACGCCAAGCAGGTGATCGGCGGGCTGGCCGAGGGCCGCCCCGGCGCCGTCGTGATGATCATGGCCGGGCGCATGACCGAGGTCTTCATCCGCGACTACCGCGCGAGCGGTGCGGCGGCGCCGCTGTACACGCTGTCGGTCGGCATCACCGACGCGGCGGGTTCCGCCAAGCGGCTCGAAGGCAAGCTCGCCGGGCTGGTCACGGCCAGCATCGTGCCGCCGCCCGGTGCGCAGCGCGTGCCCATCGTGGCCGACTACCAGCGCGACCGCGCCGAGTTCGGCCAGAAGATCGACAGCTATACCGCGCTCGAGGGCTACATCGTCGCGCGCGTGATGGCCGAGGGCCTGCGCCGCGCGGGCAAGGCGCTCACGCGCGACAGCTTCATCGCCGGGCTCGAGAGCATCGGCAGCACGCGCTTCGGCGACTTCCCCGTCGACTACAGCGCGAAGAACCACAACGGCTCGACCTTCGTGGACCTGGAGATGTACACCCGTGACGGCCAGTTGCGGCGCTGAGCCGCTGCACCTGCAGGTCAACGGCCGGGCGCACGCGCTCGCCGGCGTGCCGCGCGAAGCCTCGCTGCTGCACCTGCTGCGCAACGACCTGGGGCTCAACGGGCCCAAGTACGGCTGCGGGCTCGGGCAGTGCGGTGCGTGCACGGTGCATGTCGACGGCGTGGCCGCGCGGTCCTGCGTGATCCCCGCGCACGGCGTGGCGGGGCGCAGCATCACCACGCTCGAAGGGCTTGGCATGCGCGGGCGCTGGCACCCGGTGCAGGCCGCCTTCGAAGACGCGCAGGCCGCGCAGTGCGGCTATTGCCTCAACGGCATGGTCATGCAGGTGGCGGCGCTGCTCGCGCGCGATCCGCACGCCAGCGAGGCGCGCATTCGCAGCGAGCTGTCGGGCAACCTGTGCCGCTGCGGCACGCACATCGAGATCCTCGACGCCGTGCAGCGCGCCGCCGTGCGCCTGCGTGCGGCCCCGCCGGACGCCCCCGCTGCATGACGCGTCGCGCCGACCTGCCGCAGACGCGCGCGGAATTCCTCGCCGCCGACGGCGTGCTGCTGGTGGTGCGCGAGGCACCGCCCCCGCCGCCGCCGGCCAAGGGCCAGCCCGCCTTCATCGCCAGCCACCCCAGTGAAGGCGACGAGGTGCTGCTCGCCCTGTGGGACGACGGCAGCGTCTCCGCGCTCAACGGCCACGTCGACCTGGGCACCGGCATCCAGACCGCACTCGCGCAGATCGTGGCCGAAGAGCTCGACCTCGGCATGCCCTGCGTGCGCATGATGCTCGGCGACACCGCGCGCGCGCCCAACCAGGGCGCGACCATCGCGAGCGCGTCGATCCAGATCCACGCGCAGCCGCTGCGGCTGGCCGCGGCGCAGGCACGCGCCTGGTTGCTGGCGCGCGCGGCCGAACGGCTGGGCGTGGCCGTCGGTGCGCTGCAGGTGCGCAACGGCGTGGTGCGCGTGGCCGAGGCGCCGGACCGCCACCTCAACTACGCGGACCTCGTGGCGCACCAGCGCACCGTGCTGCGCCTCGACCTCGACACGACACCCAAGAACCCGGCCGACTACCGCCTCGTCGGCACGCGCCAGGCGCGCGTCGACATCCCGGCCAAGCTCGCGGGCGACCTCGTGTTCGTGCACGACATGCGTGTGCCCGGCATGCTGCACGGCCGCGTGGTGCGTCCGCCGTATGCGGGGGCGGACCACGGCGAGTTCATCGGCAACACGCTCGAATCGGTCGATGAATCGTCGATCGCGCACATCCCCGGCATCCGCGCCGTGGTCGTGGTGCGCGACTTCGTCGGCATCGTCGCCGAGCGCGAAGAGCACGCCGAGCAGGCGATGCGCGAGCTGCGCGTGACCTGGAAGCCCTGGCCCGGCATGCCCGACCTGCGCGACGTGGCACAGGCCCTGCGCGACAACCCCTCGACGCAGCGCCTGCTGGTCGACGAAGGCGATGTCGACGGCGCCATGGCCGCCGCCGCGCAGCCGATGCAGCGCACCTACGTGTGGCCCTACCAGATGCATGCGTCCATCGGCCCCTCGTGCGCGCTGGCCGAGTGGCAACCGGCCGACGGCAGCGGCATGCAGCTGCGCTGCTGGGCCGGTTCGCAGAACCCGCACGTGCTGCGCGCCGATCTCGCCAAGCTCATGGGCGTGGACGACGTGCAGGTCGACGTGGTGCGCATGGAGGCCGCGGGCTGCTACGGCCGCAACGGCGCCGACGACGTGGCGGCCGATGCCGCGCTGCTCGCGCGCGCCGTGGGTGCGCCGGTGCGCGTGCAGCTCTCGCGCGAGCAGGAGCATGCGTGGGAGCCCAAGGGTGCCGCGCAGCTCATGGAGATCGACGGCGGGCTCATGGCCGACGGCCGCGTCGCGGCCTACGACTTCGAAACCTCGTACCCCTCGAACGGCGCGCCCACGCTGGCGCTGCTGCTCACGCGCACGGTCGAGCCCGTGGCGCAGGCCTACGAGATGGGCGACCGCACTGCGCGACCGCCCTACAGCTACGACAACTTGCGCGTGAAGGTCAACGACATGGCGCCGATCGTGCGCGCCTCGTGGCTGCGCGGCGTGTCGGCGCTGCCGAGTTCGTTCGCGCACGAGTCGTACATCGACGAGCTGGCCACGGCCGCCGGCGTCGACCCCGTGCAGTTCCGCCTGCGGCACCTGGACGACCCGCGCGCGGTCGAGCTCGTGCAGGCCACCGCGCAGAAGGCCGGCTGGCGCATGCGCACCGGGCCGCAGGAGAACGCCGACGGCGGGCTCGGCGAAGGCGGCGACATCCTCTTCGGCCAGGGCTTCGCGTACGCGCGCTACATCCACAGCAAGTGGCCGGGCTTCGGCGCGGCGTGGGCCGCGTGGGTGGCCGATGTCGAGGTCAACCAGAAGACCGGCGAGGTGCATGTGCGCCGCGTGGTGGTGGGGCACGACGCGGGGCTGCTGGTCAACCCGGCGGGGGTCGAGCACCAGGTGCACGGCAACGTGATCCAGACCACCAGCCGTGCGCTCAAGGAGCAGGTGCAGTTCGCGCCGCAGCAGGGCGCCGCAACGGGCGGCGCGCAATTGCCGGGCGTGTTGCCTTCGGGTGTGGTCGCGAGCCGCGAGTGGGGCAGCTACCCGATCCTCAATTTCCGCGACGTGCCGGTGATCGAGGTGATGCACATGCCGCGTCCCGGCGAGCCCTCGCTGGGCGCGGGCGAGTCGTCGTCGGTGCCGGGCACGGCAGCGATCGCCAATGCGATCTTCGATGCGACGGGCGTGCGCTTCCGCTCGCCGCCGTTCACGCCGGAGACGGTGCTGGCGGAATTGAACCGGGGCTCGCTGCCACCGCCGCCAGTGCAGGGCGATGCCGCCGGACCTTCTTCGCCACCCGCCTCGAGCGCAGGCGTGAGCAACGCCCTGTGGCCGCGCCGCAAGGGCCTGTGGGCCACCGGCGCCGCGCTCTTCATCGGCGGCCTGGGCGTCATCGCCGGCCTGCTCGGCTGGCGCTCGGCCATCGCGCCCGTGTCGCTCAGCGCGCCGGTCTACAGCGAGTCCACCATCGAACGCGGCCGCGTGCTCGCCGCGCTCGGCGATTGCGCCGTGTGCCACACCGCGCCGGGCGGCGCACCCAATGCCGGTGGCCGCGCGATGGACACGCCCTTCGGCACGCTCTACACCACCAACCTCACGCCCGATGCCGAGACGGGCCTGGGCCGCTGGTCCTTCAGCGCTTTCCAGCGCGCGATGCGCGAAGGCGTCTCGCGCGACGGCCACCACCTGTACCCCGCGTTCCCCTACACCGCCTTCGCGAAGACCAGCGACGACGACCTGCAGGCGCTCTATGCGTACTTCATGGCGATGCCGGCGGTGCGTGCGCCAACGCCCAAGTCCGAACTCAAGTTCCCGTTCAACCTGCGCCCGCTGATGGCCGGCTGGAACGCGCTGTTCCACGACCCCGCGCCGCTTCCGCCCGTGCCCACGCAGAGCGCCGAATGGAACCGCGGCGCCTACCTCGTCAACGGCCTGGGCCATTGCGGCGCCTGCCACACGCCGCGCAACGCGCTCGGCGCGGAGCAGGGCGGCAGCGCGTTCCTCTCGGGCGCGATGGTCGATGGCTGGGAGGCGCCCGCGCTCACGCAGCTGTCGAAGGCCGCCGTGCCGTGGGACACCGATGCGCTGTACCGCTACCTGCGCAACGGCCACTCGCCGCGCCACGGCATCGCGGGCGGGCCGATGGCCGAGGTGGTGCGCGAGCTTGCGCAGGTGCCCGACGCCGACGTGCGCGCAATGGCCGTCTACCTCGGCTCGTTCAATCCCGAGCCGGTCGCGCAACCGCAGGCGCTCGCGCAACAGGCCATCGACAACGCGGCGCGCACGCAAGGCCAGCTGCTCGGCCCCGCGCAGCGCATGTTCGACAGCGCCTGCGCCTCGTGCCACCACGACGGCGACGGCCCCACGCTGCTGGGCGTGAACACGCCGCTCGCACTCAACAGCAGCCTCACGAGCACACGGCCCGACAACCTGCTGCGCACCATCCTCGATGGCGTGCGTGCGCCCGCGCACCGCGACATCGGCTTCATGCCCGCGTTCCGCGAGGCGCTCGACGACCGCCAGATCGCCGACCTCGCCGGCTACATGCGCGCACGCTTCGCGCCGAAGGAAGCGCCGTGGACGAACCTGCCCGCCGAGGTGGCGCGCGTGCGGGCCACGCCGGGCCACTGACCCGCGGCGGGCGTGGCCGCAGGTCCGCGGCTACGATGGCGCGCAGACCTTATTCACGGAGACACAACGCCATGCCTTTGGACCTTTCGACCGCTTCCAGCCTGCCCCGCGACGCCGAGCGCGCCACCCTTGTCGGCCGTCTCTGGCAACCCGGCGTGGGCCCGGTGCTGGTGGCCGTGCAGGGCGATGGCCTGCACGACCTGTCGACGCTCGCGCCCACCATGAGCGACCTGCTCGAAGGCCAGGGCTCGCCGGCCGAGGTCGTGCGTGCCGCATTGCAAGCGGGCACAGCACCACGCATCGCCGCGCTCGATACCGTGCTGGCGAACAGCGACGAAAGCACGCGCGACAACAACCAGGCCTGGCTGCTCGCCCCCTGCGACCTGCAGGTCGTGAAGGCCAGCGGCGTGACCTTCGTCGCGAGCCTGCTCGAACGCGTGATCGAAGAACAGGCGCGCGGCGATGCCTCGCGCGCCGAGGCCACGCGCGCGGCCATCGGCGACGTGCTGGGCGACAACCTCGCCGACATCGTGCCGGGCTCGCCCGAAGCCATGAAGGTGAAGGACGTGCTCATCGCGCAAGGCATGTGGTCGCAGTACCTCGAAGTGGGCATCGGCCCCGACGCCGAGGTCTTCACCAAGGCGCCGGTGCTCGCGGCCGTGGGCACGGGCGCCGACGTTGGCATCCACGCGGACTCGGCCTGGAACAACCCCGAGCCCGAGGTCGTGCTCGCAGTGAACAGCCGCGGCGAGGTGCTCGGTGCCGCGCTCGGCAACGACGTCAACCTGCGCGACTTCGAAGGCCGCAGCGCACTGCTGCTGGGCAAGGCCAAGGACAACAACGCCTCGTGCGCCATCGGCCCGTTCATCCGTCTGTTCGATGCGCACTTCGGCATCGCCGATGTGCGTCGCATCACGGTCGCGTTGAACGTGACGGGCCCCGAGGGCTTCACGCTCGAAGGGTCGAGCTCGCTCGCGAAGATCAGCCGCGATCCGCTCGACCTCGTGGCACAGACACTCAACCGCCACCACGCCTACCCAGACGGTTTCATGTTGTTTCTGGGCACGATGTTCGCGCCGACACAAGACCGTCACGGACCGGGGCAAGGATTCACGCACGTGGTGGGCGACCACGTGCGCATTGCCGCGCCTGAATTGGGTGCGTTGAACAACCGCGTGGTGCATGCAGACCAGGCGCCGCGGTGGTCTTTCGGCCTCGGTGCGTTGATGCGCAACCTCGCGTCGCGCAAGTTGCTGTAGCCCGTACTTCTGCACTTTAAAAGCAGATGTACTCCTTTGGAATTCAGAGGCTGCACTTTGCATTCTGTTGCGGTTGACCATGCCTCTTCTTACCCTCAAGATGACTACCATCGCGAGTGGATAAATCAAGGGAGTCGTGGTTGCTGCCGAATGAGATCGATCTGTTGCAGACGCCCGTCGAGGGCTCGCTTCCCTGTGGTGAAGATCTGGAATACGACGCCGATTTCATGGCGCTCCAACAGGCGGCCACGGGCAAGCGCGAGCAGCAGTTCGGCGACACGATCATTCCCGCCGAGCCGCCCGACTGGGCGCGCGTAGACCGCATCGCACGACAGCTGTGCGTGCGCACGCGCGACCTGCGCGTGCTGGTGCCGCTCACGCTCGCATGGACCGAAAGCCGCGGCCTGCCGGGCTATGTCGACGGGCTGCGGCAGGTCGATGCGGTGCTGCAGACTTTCTGGAACGACGTGCATCCGCGCGTCGTCGATGGCACGAACGAAGACCCGCTGCCGCGCATGAATGCGCTGGCCGCACTGGCCGAAGCCGAAGGGCTCGGACGCAGCGTGCGCGATGCGCGGCTGCTCGAAGACGGTGGCACGGCAATGAGCCTGCGACAGGTCGAGGCGCTGCTCGATTCGAGCAAGAGCGACCAGGTGGACTACCCCGGCGGCGTGGGCCGCCTGCGCGAGGCCGCACGCCGCGCACACGACAAGGCGGCGGCGCCGGTGGTGGCCCTGCGTGAGGCTTTGGCACTCCTGCAGCGCATCCGCGAGACCTGCGAGCGCGCGCTGGGCCAGAGCTGGGCGCCCGATTTTTCAAGGCTCGAACGGTCGCTGCGCACCGTGGGCCAGTTGCTGCCGGAGCAGCCGCACAGCGAAGTGCCGCAGGCGTCGGCAACGGGCCGTGCAGAAGACACAAGCGGTGCGGCGCAGGTGCACGCACCCGCAGCGCATGTTGCAGCGGCCACGCAGGCTGCAGTGCGTCCGCTGCGTATTCAAGAGATTGAAATATCGGCTCGTGAAGATGTGCAAGTGTTGTTGGAAAAAGCATGCGAGTTCCTGGAACGAACGGAACCGAGCCATCCGGCACCCATGCTGATCCGCAGGGCCCAGCGGCTGATGGACCTCAACTTCTTCCAGATCATCGAAGAGCTCGTGCCCGAGGGATTGCAAAAGATAGAAAGCCTTGCCGGCCGCCCGTTGAACGGCGACGCCGCATTGCCCTAGCGGCCGTTGCTGCCGGCGAGCAGGAACAACGCGCCGGCACCGGTCGACCGGTACGACCCATGCATTCAGTTTCAAGAGGACGCTTATGGCAGACAACCGTGTCAGGAACAGTGGTCAGAAGTTCATCGCGCGCAACCGGGCGCCGCGCGTGCAGATCGAATATGACGTCGAGATCTACGGCAGCGAACGCAAGATCCAGCTGCCGTTCGTGATGGGCGTCATCGCCGACCTCGCAGGCAAGCAGACCGACCCCATGCCCGACCTCGCGGAGCGCGAGTTCATGGCGGTGGACATCGACAACTTCGACGAGCGCATGAAGTCCATCAAGCCGCGCGTCGCGTTCCAGGTGCCCAACACGCTCACCGGCGAAGGCCAGATGAACGTGGACATCACCTTCGACAGCATGGACGACTTCTCGCCCGCGCGCATCGCGCGCCAGGTCGATGCGCTGCAGCAGCTGCTCGAGGCGCGCACCGAGCTGTCGAACCTGCTCTCGTACATGGACGGCAAGAACGGCGCCGAGCAACTCATCGCACAGGCGCTGCAGAACCCGGCGCTGCTCAAGTCGCTGGCGTCCGCGCCCAACCCCGCGGTCGCGCAGGCGGCCGCCGATGCCGCAGCAGCCAAGCAAGCCGACGACAGGACCGCACCATGAGCACCGCATCCCAGCAAGGCGCACGCGCCCGCACCGCCACCGTCGAAGCGCTCGAGCCCAACGAGTTCTCCGACCTCCTGCAGCGCGAGTTCAAGCCCAAGACCGAGCAGGCGCGCGAGGCGGTGGAGAACGCCGTCAAGACGCTGGCCGTGCAGGCGCTCGAGAACACCGTCACCATCTCGAACGACGCCTACCGCAGCGTGCAGGCCATCATCACGGAGATCGACCGCAAGCTGTCGGAGCAGATCAACCAGATCCTGCACCACGAAGACTTCCAGCAGCTCGAAGGTGCGTGGCGCGGCCTGCACTACCTCGTGAACAACACCGAGACCGACGAGCAGCTGAAGATCCGCGTCATGTGCGCATCGAAGCGCGAAGTGGCGCGCTCGCTCAAGCGCCACAAGGGCATCGGCTGGGACCAGAGCCCGATGTTCAAGAAGATCTACGAGGCCGAGTACGGCCAGTTCGGCGGCGAGCCTTTCGGCGCGCTGATCGGCGACTTCCACTTCGACCACAGCCCGCCCGACGTCGAGATGCTCGGCGAGATGGCCAAGATCGCCGCCGCCGCGCACTGCCCCTTCATCGCCGGCGCCTCGCCCACCGTGATGCAGATGGACTCGTGGCAGGAGCTGTCGAACCCGCGCGACCTCACCAAGATCTTCCAGAACACCGAGCACACCGCGTGGCGCTCGCTGCGCGATTCGGAAGACGCGCGCTACATCGGCCTGGCCATGCCGCGCTTCCTGGCGCGCCTGCCCTACGGTGCGCGCACCAACCCGGTCGACGAGTTCGAGTTCGAGGAAGAAACCGATTCGGCGCTGCACACGCGCTACACCTGGGCCAACTCGGCCTATGCGATGGGCGTGAACATCAACCGCTCGTTCAAGCAGTTCGGCTGGTGCACCTCGATCCGCGGCGTGGAGTCGGGCGGCGCGGTCGAGAACCTGCCCACCCACACCTTCCCCACCGACGACGGCGGCGTGGACATGAAGTGCCCGACCGAGATCGCCATCAGCGACCGGCGCGAGGCCGAGCTGGCCAAGAACGGCTTCATGCCGCTGGTGCACCGCAAGAACTCCGACTTCGCGGCCTTCATCGGCGCGCAGTCGCTGCAGCAGCCGGCCGAGTACTACGACGCCGATGCCACGGCCAACGCCAACCTGGCGGCGCGCCTGCCGTACCTGTTCGCCTGCTGCCGTTTCGCGCACTACCTGAAGTGCATCGTGCGCGACAAGATCGGCTCGTTCCGCGAGCGCGAGGACATGGAGCGCTGGCTCAACGACTGGATCATGAACTACGTCGACGGCAGCCCCGGCACCTCGTCGCAGGACACGAAGGCGATGAAGCCGCTGGCGGCGGCCGAGGTCCAGGTGGAAGCCATCGAGGACAACCCCGGCTACTACGCCGCCAAGTTTTTTCTCCGGCCGCACTACCAGCTCGAGGGGCTGACGGTGTCGTTGCGGCTGGTTTCGAAGCTGCCGTCCAACAAGAAGGACAGCAGCTAATTCCACTGTCCCGCTACCGGGCAATTCATCGATAACTTTTGGGGGTCAATCATGGCAGTAGACATGTTCATGCGCGTCGAGGGTGCAAACGGCGAGTCCAAGGACTCCAACCACAAGGACTGGACCGACATCAAGTCGTTTGCATGGGGAGCGACGCAGCCTGGCAACATGGTCAGCGGCGGCGGTGGCGGCGTGGGCAAGGCCAGCTTCAACGACCTGCAGGTGCTCGCGCGCATCGACAAGGCGGCGCCTTCGGTGCTGAAGAACTGCGCGAGCGGCAAGCACCTGAGCAAGGTCGAAGTGGCCGTGTGCAAGGCCGGCGGCTCGCAGATCGAATACACGCGCGTCACGCTCGAAGAGGTGCTCGTCACCTCGGTGCAGTACACGGCCGAGCAGGGCGGCGATGCGGTGCTCGTGCAGTACGCCTTCCAGGCCGCGAAGGTGAAACAGCAGTACTGGGAACAGACCGACAAGGGCGGCAAGGGCGCCGAGACGGTGCTGGGCTGGAACATCAAGGAAAACAAGGAAGCCTGATTTCCTTGTTGCGCGGCGGGGCCGTGGCCTTCAGGGCCATGCAGCCCCCGCGGGCGGTCCACAGCCGTTTGTCTGTCTCCTGCGGCGCCCCTTCGCGGCGCGCCGCCTTTCACCTTTCAGCCAGTCAACGGGGAAGTTTCATGGGCGATGGGTTTGCAGTGCTGGGCGAGCGCTCCGTGGCCGAGCACACCGAATGGGTACAGCGGCAGATCCGCGCCAGTCCCCAGAATGCCGGCCTGCGCCTTGCCCTGTGCCACTTCCTCGCGCTGCGCGGCGAATGGCAGCGGGCCGAAGACCAACTCAAGCTCGCGACCCAACTCGACCCCACGTTCACGCCGGCCAGCGTCACCTGCGCGATGGCATTGCGGGGCGAGCGCGAGCGCAGCGACTTCTGGGCCGGCGGCGGACGCACGCCGGCCATCGTCTCGGGCAATGCCGACTGGGTCGAGCAACTGCTCGGCGCCGCCGTGTTGCCCGCCGAACGTGCCGAGGAGGCCGCCGCGCTGCGCGAGGCCGCGCGCGACGCGGCGCCGGCGCTGCAGGGCACGCTGACCACCGTCGACCGCTCCGATGCGCGGGCCGTGCAGGCGCTCGACGGCGAGCCCGCGGCGCACAGCGACTTCGCCTGGCTGTGCGACGGCGACGCGCGCATCGGCGCCGTGCTCGAACTGTTCACGCCCTCGGGCTATGCGTGGCTGCCGCTGCCGGCGGTGCGCCGCATCAAGTTCTCGCGCCCGCAACATCTGGTCGACCTGCTGTGGGCGCCGGCCGAGATCGAGCTGCACGACGGGCGCGGCCTCAACGGCCTCGTGCCGGTGCGCTACCCGGGCGCGCTCGACAGCCTCGACGACGAGACCGCGCTGGGCCGCCGCACCGACTGGCAGCCGCTCGCGGGCGACGACCAGTTCGCGGGCATCGGCCAGCGCACGCTGATCAGCGAGGCCGGCGACCACTCGCTGCTCGACCTGCGGCGCATCGAGTTCGAAGCCGCAGCGGCGGAAGGCGCGGCCCCATGACACCCGCCGTCACCACCGACATCGACGGCGACGCGCAGGAAAGCGTCGCGCGCGACCGCCTGCAGCCCGTGCTGCTGGACCGCCTCACCGACAAGGCGCCGCAGAACGGCCAGGAGCGCGCGGGCGCCTTCCTCATGAGCGGCAAGCTGCTGCGCGACTCGGTGCTGCGCGACCTGCAGTGGCTGCTCAACACCACCAACTTCGGTGCCGACCACCGCATCAACGGCATGCCGCGCGCGCGCGGCTCGGTGGTGAACTACGGCGTGCGCGGCTGGGCCGGCGGGCGCATGTCGGAGGTGGACTTCGCCGACGTCGAAGCGGCCATCCGCGCGGCCATCATCGACTTCGAGCCGCGCATCATGAAGGACAGCATCGACGTGCGCTGCGTGACCGATGCGACCGACCTGAAGCACCACAACCTGCTCGCGCTGGAGATCCGCGGCACGCTGTGGTCGGTGCCGTATCCGATCGAGTTCATCCTGCGTTCGGAGCTGGACCTTGAAAGCGGGCACATGGTGCTGCGGCCGACAGGAGGGCTGTGATGGACGCCAAGCTCCTCGACTACTACAACCGCGAACTCACCTACATGCACGAGCTCGGGGCCGAGTTCGCGCAGCGCTACCCCAAGATCGCGGGCCGCCTGGGCATGCGCGGCATCGAGGTCAGCGACCCGTACGTGGAGCGCCTGCTCGAAGGCTTCAGCTTTCTCACGGCGCGCATCCAGCTCAAGATGGACGCGGAGTTTCCGCGCTTCTCGCAGCGCCTGCTCGAGGTGGTGTACCCCAACTTCCTCGCGCCGCTGCCCGCGATGGCCGTGGTGCAGATCGACGGCAACCTCAACGAGGGCTCGCTGAAGGCGGGCTACGAGCTGCCGCGCCACACGCTGCTGCGCGGCCGCATGATCAAGGGCGAGCAGACGGCCTGCGAGTTCCGCACGGGCCATGCCATCACGCTGTGGCCGATCAAGATTGCCGACGCCAGTCTCGGCCCGGTGCCGGCCGAGATCGCGCATGCGCTGCCGATGGCGGCGCGCCAGGCGAAGAGCGCCATCACCATCAAGCTCGAGGCCGTGGGCGGCGCGCGCTTTTCGGAGATGCCGCTGGATCGGCTCGAGTTCTTTCTCTCGGGCGCCGAGCTGCACGCGCTGCGCGTGCTCGAACTGGTGGCTCACCACAGCGTGGCCACCGTGTGCCGCGCCGGCCCCGGCAGCACGGCGCGCATCGTGCCGCTGGGCGACGAGGCGATCCGCCACGAGGGCTTCGACCCCGAGCAGTCGCTGCTGCCCTACGACGCGCGCTCGTTCCAGGGCTACCGCCTGCTGCACGAGTACTTCGCCTTTCCCGAGCGCTACCTGTTCTTCAGCGTGAAGCACCTGCGCGCGGCGGCCTCGGCCATCGGCGGCACCACGATGGAGATCGTGATCCTGCTCGACCGCGCCGACGCCGACCTGGAGCGGCTGGTCGATGCCAGGCACTTCTCGCTGTTCTGCACGCCCATCATCAACCTCGTGCCGCGCCGCAGCGACCGCATCCCGGTCGGGCCGGGCCAGCACGAGCACCATGCGGTGATCGACCGCACGCGCCCGCGCGACTTCGAGATCTTCACCGTCGAGCGCGTCACGGGCCACATGGCGAACGGCTCGGAGGAGCGCGAGTTCCGGCCCTTCCTGGGCTCGTTCGCGTCCGACGACGGCGACTTCGGCGCCTACTTCTCGCTGCGCCGCGAGCCGCGCCTGGTGTCCGATCGCGCACGCGCGCAGGGCACGCGCACCAGCTACACCGGCAGCGAGGTGTACGTGTCGCTGGTCGACCAGCACGACGCACCGTTTCCGCACAGCCTGCGCCACATCACCATCGACGCGCTGTGCACCAACCGCGACCTGCCGCTGCTGCTGCCCACCGGGCTCGAATCGGACTTCACGCTGCGCGTGTCGGCGCCGGTGCGCGGCGTGCGCATCCTGCGCGGGCCCTCACGGCCGTACCCGGCGCTGGCCGAAGGCGCGCTCACCTGGCGCCTCATCAGCCACCTGGGCCTGAACTACCTGAGCCTGACCGACGTCGATGCCACGCAGGGCGCCGCCGCGCTGCGCGAGATGCTCGACCTGTACGGCAACCTCGCCGACCCGGCCGTGCGCCGGCAGATCCAGGGCGTACGCTCGATGGCGCTGGCGCCCGTGTTCCGCCGCCTGCCCGAGCCGGGCCCGATCGTGTTCGGGCGCGGCGTGGAGATCGCGCTGCAGATCGACGAGGTCGCGTTCTCGGGCACGAGCCCGTACCTGTTCGGCGCCGTGCTGGAGCAGTTCTTCAGCCGGCACGTGTCGCTCAACGCCTTCACCGAGTTCGCGCTGTCCAGCCTGCAGCGCGGCGAAATTGCGCGCTGGACCCCGCGCGTGGGACGCCGCCCCACCGTATGAGCACGACCGGCCTCACCGACGACGCCATGCTGCAGGTGCTGCCGGCAGAGGCCGAGGTGCGCGAAGAAGCGGCCGTCGATGCGCGCAGCCCCACCCACACCAAGGCGAAATCCGCACCGCGCCGCGGCGTGCCCGAGGCCGACCCCGCGCTGTGGGCCCGGCTCGTCGAGCAGCCCTTCGAGCACGACCTGTTCATGCTGCTGCGCCGGCTCGACGCGCAGGGCGACCATCCGCTGCTGGGCCGTGCGCCGCGCCCGCGCGACGAGCCGCTGCGGCTGGGGCAGGAGCCCTCGATGGCCTTCGCGCCGTCGAACGTGTCGGGCGTCGAGGTCGACGAAGACGGCGCGCCGCGCATCTCGATCTACGGCTTCGGCCTGTTCGGCCCCAACGGCCCGCTGCCGCTGCACCTGACCGAGTACGCGCGCGAGCGCAAGCGCCACCATGCCGACAACACGCTCAGCGCGTTCGCCGACCTGTTCCACCACCGGCTGATCCTGCTGTTCTACCGCGCCTGGGCCGACGCGCAGTCGGTCAACAGCCTGGACCGCACCGACGGCCACCGCTTTGTCGACTACGTGGCCAGCCTCATGAACATGGGGCAGCCCGGCCTGAAGGCGCGCGACCGCATCGCCGACCACGCGCGCACCCACATGGCGGGGCACCTGGTGCGCCAGACGCGCAACCCCGAAGGACTGATTCAGATTCTTCGCCTGTACTTCGAGGTGCCCGTGCGCGTGGTCGAGTTCGTGAGCGACTGGGTGCACATCGACGAGCGCCAGGTCAGCCGCATCGGCCTGCTCGGGCGCAACCACCGGCTCGGCAGCGGCGCCACCATCGGCCTGGCGGTGCGCGACGCGCAGGGCAAGTTCCGCCTCGAACTCGGCCCGCTGTCGCAGCAGCAGTTCCGCGAGTTCCTGCCCGGCAGCCCGCGCCTGCAGCAGGTGGTCGACTGGGTGCGCCAGTACGTCGGCATCGAATTCGCCTGGGAGCTGCGGCTGGTGCTCAGCAAGCCCGAGGCGCGCGGCATGCGGCTGAGCAGCGACCAGCGCCTGGGCTGGGGCAGCTGGCTCGGCACCCGCCTGTCCGACACCGACGCCGGCGACATGGTGTTCCAGCCCGAGGCGCTCTTTTCCCGCAACGCACCGGCTTCCTCATGACCGACATCCGCCGCGTCTCTCTTTTTTCGAAACTGAATCCGATGCTCTACAAGGCATTGGAGACCGCCACCGCCTTCGCCAAGCTGCGTGGCAATGCCTACGTGGAGCTCGTGCACTGGCTGCACCAGATCCTGCAGCTGCAGGACAGCGATCTGCTGCGCATCATCAAGCGCGCCGGGCTCAACCTCGACGCGGTCGAGCAGGACCTCGTGCGTGCGCTCGACCGCCTGCCGCACGGCGCCACGTCGATCAGTGACATCTCCGAGCATGTCGACCACGCCGTCGAGCGTGCGTGGGTCTATGCCAGCCTACGCTTCGAGGCGACGTCGATCCGCGGCGCCTACCTGCTCGCCGGCATCGTGAAGACGCCGGGCCTGCGCCAGGTGCTCTCGGGCATCTCGCGCGAGTTCGACAAGCTCGTGCCCGACGTGCTGGTCGCGCAGCTTGCGGCGTGGACCGAAGGCTCGCCGGAAGACGACTACGACGCCGCGTCGGACGCGGGCGGTGGCGCACCGGTGGCGCAGCACCAGGGCGATGCGCCCGCCGCCGGCGGCTCGGCCCTGGCCAAGTACGCGAGCGACCTCACGGCCAAGGCGCGCGCCGGCGAGCTCGACCCCGTGTACGGCCGCGACGACGAGATCCGCCAGATCGTCGACATCCTCATGCGCCGGCGCCAGAACAACCCGCTGCTCACCGGCGAGGCCGGCGTCGGCAAGACAGCGGTGGTCGAAGGCCTGGCCTCGCGCCTGGCCGCGGGTGACGTGCCGCCTTCGCTGAAGGACGTGTCGCTGTGGGTGCTCGACCCCACGCTGCTGCAGGCCGGCGCGGGCGTGAAGGGCGAGTTCGAACAGCGCTTGCGCCAGGTGATCGACGAGGTCGAGAAAAGCCCGAAGCCCATCGTGCTGTTTGTCGACGAGGTGCACACGCTGGTCGGCGCGGGCGGCACCGCCGGCACCGGCGACGCGGCCAACCTGCTCAAGCCCGCGCTCGCGCGCGGCCGGTTGCGCACCATCGGCGCCACGACGTGGTCGGAGTACAAGAAGTACATCGAGAAAGATCCGGCGCTCACGCGGCGCTTCCAGACCATCCAGGTGCACGAGCCGACCGAGCCCAAGGCCGTGGTCATGCTGCGCGGCATCTCGGCCGAGCTGGAGAAGCACCACGGCGTGCTCATCCTCGACGCCGCGCTCGAAGCGGCCGTGAGCCTGTCGCACCGCTACATTCCCGCACGCCAGTTGCCCGACAAGGCCGTGAGCCTGCTCGACACCGCGTGCGCGCGCGTGGCGCTGAGCCAGCATGCGCTGCCTGCGGCGCTCGAAGATCTGAAGCGGCGCATCGAGGTGCTGGGCATCGAGTCCGGCATCGCGGGGCGCGAGGCGGCGATCGGGGTCGGCGAGCACCAGCGCGTGGAAGACATCGCGGCGCAGGTGGCTGCCGCGCAGGCTGAACTCGAACTGCTGGAGCAGCGGCGCGTGGAAGAGGCGGCGCTGGTCGAGCGCATCGTCGCGCTGCGCAAGCTGCTGTCGCCTGCGGCGGTGCCGGTGCAATCTGAAGCGGAAGATGACCGCGAAGAGAAACCGCCTACCGAGCCCGAGCGAACGCCCGAAGCCATCCGCGCCGAACTCAACGAAGCGCAAGACCAGCTCGTGAAGCTGCAAGGCGAGACACCGCTCATCCTCGCGGCCGTCGATGCACAGGCCGTCGCCACCGTGGTCGCCGACTGGACCGGCATTCCCATCGGCCGCATGGTGCGCGACGACGCGCAGTCGGTGCTGCGCCTGGGCGAGATCCTGTCGGCCCGCGTGGTCGCGCAGCCCGATGCGCTGGAGACCATCTCGCGGCGCATCCGCACCGCGCGTGCGCGGCTGGACAACCCCAACAAGCCCGTCGGCGTGTTCCTGCTGTGCGGCCCCTCGGGCGTGGGCAAGACCGAGACCGCGCTCGCGCTGTCGGAGGCGCTGTACGGCGGCGAGCAGAACCTCGTCACCATCAACATGAGCGAGTTCCAGGAGTCGCACACCGTCTCCACGCTCAAGGGCGCACCGCCCGGCTACGTGGGCTATGGCGAAGGTGGCGTGCTCACCGAGGCCGTGCGCCGCCGGCCCTACAGCGTGGTGCTGCTCGACGAGATCGAGAAGGCGCACCCCGACGTGCACGAGATCTTCTTCCAGGTCTTCGACAAGGGCTGGATGGAAGACGGCGAAGGCCGCCACATCGACTTCCGCAACACCGTGATCATCATGACGTCGAACGTCGGCACCGACCTCGTCATGCAGCTGTGCGAAGACCCGACCTTGCGCCCCGACCCCGAGCCGCTGGCCGCCGCGCTGCGCGAGCCGCTGCTGAAGGTGTTCGCGCCCGCGCTGCTCGGTCGCCTGGTGGTCGTGCCTTACTACCCGCTGCAGGCCGATGCGCTGCACCGGATCATTCGCCTGCAGCTGGACCGCATCGCGGCGCGGCTGCAGGCCAACCACGGCATTGCATTGGCTTACAACGACAGCGCCGTCGCGCTTGTCGCACGCCGCTGCACGGCCATAGAGTCGGGTGGCCGGATGATCGACGCGATCCTCACGCACACCATCCTGCCCCGGCTGAGCGAAGAAGTCATCGGCGCCACCGTCAGTGCGCGCAAGCTCGCCGGCGTGCAGCTGGGCGCGGCGGGCGACGACTTCCAGTACGAGTTTTCAGAACGCCCCGCGTAGACCCAAGGGAGAGCCGAATGGACAGAGTCGTCAAAGCCCACACCCCGCTCGGAGAAGAACAGCTGCTGTTCCGCTCGATGCACGGCAGCGAAGGGCTGTCGCAGCTGTTCGAGTTCGAGGTCGACCTGCTGAGCCCGAACACCTCGGTCGACATGAAAGGCCTGCTCGGCAAGCCGCTGGCGCTCGAGATCCAGACCCTGAGCGGCACGCCGCGCTACCTCAACGGCCAGATCACGCGCTTCACCATGATCGGGCGCGAGGGCGGCTCCTCGCGCTATACCGTGTACCGGGCCTCGGTGCGGCCGTGGCTGTGGTACCTCACGCGCACCAGCGACTGCAAGATCTTCCAGAACAAGTCGGTGGTCGAGATTCTCGAAGACGTGCTGGGCGAGTACGGCTTCGCCTTCGAGAAGAAGCTCAGCGCCTCGTACCGCCAGTGGGAGTACTGCGTGCAGTACCAGGAGACCGACTTCGCCTTCGTGAGCCGCCTCATGGAGCACGAGGGCATCTACTACTACTTCAAGCACGACAAGAACCAGCACACGCTGGTGCTGGCCGACGACATGAGCGCGCACGAGACGCTGCCCGGCTACCCGAAGATCGGCTACCTCGCGAGCGACCGCGCCACCGACCCCGGCCGCGAAGTGATCGACCAGTGGGAAGTCACCGAAGAGATCCGCCCCGGCACCTACGTGGTCGACGACTTCGACTTCAAGAAGCCCAGGGCCGACCTGCTCAACACGCGCAGCCAGCCGCGCGGCAACGACCACGGCCGCTACGAGATGTACGAGTGGATGGGCGGCTACAGCGACGCGGGGCAGGGCGAGCACTACGCGCGCATTCGCCTCGAGGAAGCCCAGGCCCAGGCCGAGGTCGACACCGGCCACACCAACGTGCGCGGCATGGCGCCCGGCTACCGCTTCACCATGCAGAACGCACCGCGCAACGAGGACAACCGCGAGTACCTCGTCGTCTCGGTGATGTACAGCCTGCGCGAAGGCGGCTACGCCAGCGGCGGCATGCCGGGCGAGTACAGCTTTCATTTCGGCGTGCAGCCCACCTCGTTCCCCTTCCGCGCGCGCCGCATCACGCGCGTGCCGAGCACGCAGGGCCCGCAGACCGCCACCGTGGTCGGCCCGCCCGGTGAAGACATCTGGATCGACAAGTACGGCCGCGTGAAGGTGCAGTTCCGCTGGGACCGCTACGGCCAGCGCAACGAAGACAGCTCGTGCTGGGTGCGCGTGTCCAGCGCGTGGGCGGGCTCCAATTTCGGCGCCGTGAACCATCCGCGCGTGGGGCAGGAGGTGATCGTCGATTTCATCGCCGGCTGCCCCGACCGGCCGATCATCATCGGGCGCGTCTACAACGCCGACCAGATGCCGCCGCTGGAATTGCCGGCCAAGGCGACGGTCAGCGGGTTCATCAGCCGCACCATCAAGGGCGATGGCGAGCTGGCCAATCACTTCATCATCGACGATGACCCGGGGTGCGAGTCGATCAAGCTTCATGCGCAGAAAGATCTGACGATCGATGTGGAGAACAACGAAAGCCACACGGTCGAAGGGAACCGAACCACCCACATCCAGAAGAACGACGAGCTGACCGTGGACGAGGCGCGGACCACCACAGTGGTGAACGGCCTCGATCACGCGATCTACAAGTCGGGCTCGAAGCTGGAGGTGACGAAGAAGGCCGAGCACTTCTTCAACAACGCCATCGAGATCACGACCAAGGAGGGCGCCACGGAGACCGTCCAGACCGGCGATTCGCATGTGCACGTGCTGGCCGGCCTGAGGCACGAGAAGTTCGACAACGGACTGCACGTCGACGTGAAGAACGGAATGATCGAGCACGTCCACACGGGCGACTCCACGCTCCAGACGGTGGCCGGCAAGCGGTTCGAGAACTACAAGACCGGTTGGGACCGCAAGGTCCTGGGCGGCGGCGGCACGGACGAGATCAAGGGCGGCCTGACCGAGACGATCACGGGCGGGAACCACACGTCGACCGTGAGCGAGGGCGACTACATCGGAAAGGCCAAGAACGTCACCATCGACGCGACCGACGGCGACATCCGGATCACGGCCACCGGCAACGTGCACATCGAAGGCGAAGTCGTCAGCCGTACCAATCGCGCGAAGGTCGAGGACACGGCGCCGGAACGGCGCACCATCACCACCGGGCACAGCTACGCAGACAACCAGACGATGGAGCTGCACTCGAACTTCGCGTACTTCAACAACTGGTCCCAGTTCTCTCTGGGGATCACGAAAGGGGAGATCTACGGCAGCTCGCACGCGGTGGGCGTCTACACCACGACATCGACCGCCATGCGCGTGAGGAACAACGGCCATGAATTCGAAGTCGGCTTGACGCGCACGATCTTCAAGGCGCTGACCAGCCTGTTCTAGGTGACGTCGCCATCCATTCGAAAAGGGCTGCGGTGTCTTCCAGGGTGATTGAACTGCTCGTGGTCGTGGTTGTCGCCGTGGTGGTGGTGTTCGCGCTTCAACGCCTGGTGGTGCGCTTCAAGGCCGACACCGGAAAGGCCGAGCACGTGTTGCGCAGCGGCCAGCCCGCAACGGCCGTGATCCTGGACACGTACGACACCGGCGAACGCATCGACACGATGTATGTGCTCGTCAGGATGCGGCTTCTGGTGGAGGCTTCCCCGGAGTGGTCTGCCTTCGAGTCGGACATCGTCGTGCCCGTCAGCCCCGTGAAGCTGTCGGATTTCTCGGTAGGCAAGCGCGCGAAGGTTCGCGTCATTGCCGCTTCCCGCGACATCGCCATCGATCAACCGCTTCGATGAACGCCTGAAAGATCGACGCGCTCTCCATGAAGACCATCAAGCCTTTCCGCCTCAGTGTGATGACCCGCCCCTATCGCTGGCAGCGCCGCGATCACCTCGGCGTTGCGGTCATGGCATTGAGCAGCCTGGGGGACGCGCCCCAACTCATGCTCGAACAGGCGCTGTGGAAAATGGCGGCGGACGAGATCGGGCCCGGCGCGACTCTTGACCTGGGGACACCCAAGCTGGTGCCGGAGGTGCTTGCCAGCGGCTATGGCTACACCCACCACCAGGCCGACAAGACCGCATGCGCCGTGCAGCTGCGTGTGGCGAATCTCGAGAAGACGCTCACGGTCTTTGGCGACCGCTACTGGTTGAGCGGACGGCCCACGCCCGCGCAACCGTTCGAGAAAATGCGCCTGGATTGGAGTCACGCCTATGGTGGGCCGGGCGTGCCGGAGAACCCCTTGGGCATGGGGACGGTCGATGAAATCGTCAATGGCGTTCGCACGCGTCGTTTGCCCCATATCGAATTGCCGGGCGCGCGGATTTCTTCCCCGAGCCAGGCGGTCACGCCTGCCGGGCTGGGGGCCCTGCCGCCCGAATGGCCCCAGCGCATGTCCCTGATGGGCACCAGGTACGACCAGGAGTGGCTGGAGAACGACTTTCCCGGTTTCGCTCGGGACATCGACTGGCGGTACTTCAATGCGGCCCCCGCCGATCAGCGGTGGGAAGGCCTGCAGGAACTGCCGGCCGGCGCGCCCTACGAAATCTGGAACATGCACCCGGATGTCGCGGTACTCAAGGGCCATCTGCCGGACTGGAAACCCCGCTGCTTCATCAGTCCCCGCAAGGATGGAGGCGAATTGCGGGAGACCGCCTTGCGCCTCACCACCGCGTGGTTCTTTCCGCACCGGGAGCGCGTCGCGCTGATCTGGCACGGCATGTTCCCGATCGCCGAAGACGACGCGGCCGATGTCCAGGTCATCATGGCCGCGCTGGAGGTGCCTGGTGCGGCGCGGCCGGTGGCGCACTACGAGGATGTCATGCGCCAGCGGCTGGACACCGAGCGCGGTGCCATCAGTTCCTTGCGTGACAGCGACCTCATGCCCCGCGAGCTCATGGGCGAATGGGACAGTGCGCTGATGCCGGACATTGCGGCCGAACCCATCGCACGCAACGCGCGCGCCGGCCAGTTGCGCGACTACGAGGCGCGTCGCACGGCGTTGCTGGCGCAAGGCAAGGACCCCGACCAGTACATCTCGCCACCGCCGTCCCTGGGGGCGGCACCGGACATGGACGATCTGCCGGAATTCTTCGACCGGATGGAGATGCAGGTCCAGACCACCAAGGCAGAGATGGCACAGCTCTCCGAGACGATGAGCTGGCCGACGCCCGCAGAGATCGAGGCGATCGATGCGCCTGCGCCCTTTTTCGATCGCGGTCTTCCGGCGAGCGATCCCGACAAGCCGCCGCAGGACACCGTCGATGAAGAAGCGCGTCGTACGGCTGCGCTGGCGCATCAGGGCCATCTGCACTCGGCCCATCTTTCGGGGGCCGCGCCGGCCATGCCGTCGTTCCGTTCTGCCAAGTGGCGTCGCCGGCTGGCCGCCGCAGAACCAGGGCAGCGTGACTTCTCGCGCCTGAACCTGACGGGTGTCGATCTGTCGGAGATGGACCTGCGAGGTGCCAATTTCTCCGGCGCCATTCTCGAAGACGCGAACCTCGGTGGAGCCCTCCTGGACGATTGCGATTTTTCGCAGGCCATCCTGGCGCGTGCCAGGTTGACGCGCACCTCGCTCGTTCGCGCCAAGCTGCAGCAGGCCAACCTGGGCGGGGCGTCTTGCGAGCAGGCTGACCTGAGCGGCGCCAACCTGCACGAGACGAATTGCCACGGAACGCGGTTCGAGTCCTGCAACCTGGCGGGTGCCAATTTCGATCAGACGAACTTCCACGAAGCCTCGATGAAACGTTGCGACTTTGGAAAGTCGCGCTGGCGGCAAGTGGCGTTCATCAGGATGAGCCTCGAGGACCTCGTCTTCGATGGCGCCGATATCGATCAGATGGGCTGGATCGAATGCCGGCTGCGTCGGGTTTCCTTTGTCTCGGCCAGGCTCTTGCGCTGTGGCTTCGTCATGAGCGATTGCTCCGACGCCGTCGACTTTTCAGACGCCGCCCTGGAGGCCTGCAGCTTCGCGCATGGCAGTTCGTTGAAGCACGCCGTGTTGAGGAATGCGCTGGTGAAACAGTGCGGTTTGCGAACCACGCCGCTTACTCATGCCGACCTGAGCAATGCGCGGCTCGACAACAGCGACTTCTCGGAGTGCGACCTGAGCCATGCCCGGCTGGACCGCGTGGCTGCGGGCGACAGCCTCTTCATCCGAACCAATTTCACTGGCGCGTCGCTGCGCGATGCCAACCTGATCGACGCGAACCTGTCCAAATCCGATCTGCGTGCCGCCGACCTGGGTGGCGCCAATCTCTACCGGGCCGATCTGTCCCAGACCTTGGTCGATGCGCTCACGCGCATGGAGGGGGCCTACACCCAGAACGCCAAGGTCTGGCCGGCACGTCGCCCGGAGGTACCGGCCGCATGACCCATGACGAATTGCTCGACAGGGTCCGGCACGGCGTTCATGTCCAGGGCGCGGATTGCAGGGGCTGGAACCTGGACGGACTCGATCTTTCGGGCGCCATGCTCGAAGACGTCGATTTCACAGGGGCCCGTCTGGTGGGCACAAACCTTGAGGGCAGCATGCTGACGCGCTGCAAGATGGGCGGAAGCGACGCGTCGCGCAGCCTGCTCAAGGGCGCCAGGTTCTTTCGCTGTCAGCTGCAGGGCATGCGACTGGACGGCGCCATGCTCGAGGACACCTCCTTCGTCGAATCGGAGCTTGCGCAGGCGAGCTTCGTGGAGGCCAACCTGGACCGCACGGTGTTCTTCCGTTGCGACCTGAGGGCAGGGCGCATTCGGTCGCAGAACTTCCGGCACGCCACCTTCGCGGAGTCGCTGCTCGAGCGCATCGACTTCTGCGGCGCTCTTCTGAATGCCGTGACCTTTCACCGCCTCGATCTGAGCACCGCCGCCTTTGCCGAGGCACGCTTCGATACCGCCATCTTTGTCGAGTGCACGCTGAGCGGCCAGCGTTTTGCCGGGCAGCAGTTTCAACGCTGCGTCTTCACCGACAGCCGGATGAATGACGTCGATTTCCAGGGGGCCACCTTGCTCCAGTGCATCTTCAAGGGGGCCGCGTTGCGCGGCGCGAGCTTCGTGGGGACGCAGGCACCCAACGCCCTGTTTCCCGAGGCCGACCTCACCGGCGTGAGTTTTCGCGGCGGACGTTTCGATCGCTCCATCTGGGTCGACGCACACCTCGAAGGCGCCGACTTCAGCGATGCCCGGTTGCCAGAAAGCGTTTTCCATCGCGCGCGTTGCAAGGGGGCGAGCTTTCGCAATGCCGAACTGCAGGACGTCGATTTTTCGTACGCCGAGCTTGTCGATGCCGACCTGCGCAAAGCGCACTTTCTGCGCACGCGCTTTCATCGGGCGAATCAGCAGGGGGCACGGTTTTCGGGGCGCGGCGGCATCATCGAAAACGACCCGGACCTGTTCAAGGCGCAGGCCCGCTCCGACCTCTATTGACCGCAGGCTGCATTCGCTTTTGGCTCATTCATTCCATCGAGATCATTCAGAGAAAGAAAGGGACCCATCATGAACGTCGTTCCATTGCGTCCGGCTCCCAGCGAGTCGGTTCCGGTCCAGGTGCTCGGGCGGTTGCTCTGCGCGATGCCCGACGGCCAACTCAGCGTCGAGGGGGAAGACGGTGCGACCTGGATGTGCCGCCGTGCGGCCAGCTGCCTCCTGAAGCCGGAGCCCGGCGACACGGTGCTGCTGTCAGGGCCGGACCGCCTGCGCGTTTACCTGATCGCCGTGATCGAACAGGTCGATGCCTCCATGAGCCGTATCGACGTTCAGGGAAGCCTGAGCCTGGCCGCGAATGCCGGCACGGTGTCGATCGACAGCCCGAAAGACCTCCTTCTTCGCAGCGGGGGCAAGCTCGAGATGCAGAGTCGCCAATGGGCATTGGAAGCCGGCGAGGCGCAATGCAATGTGGACGACATGCGCTACACAGGCCAGGCGGTCGATGCCACCGTGGGCCGGCTGCGCCTCGTGGGCAAGGTGTTCGAGACTGTCGCGCATCGCATGGTGCAGATGGCGCGCAACGCGCTGCGGCTGGTCGACGAGGTCGATCAGGTCCGGGCCGGGCATCTGGAGATCCGTGCCCAGGAGACCGTGACCCTGCATGGCAAGCACATGCTGATGACCGGCAAGGAGCTGATCAAGGTCGACGCCGGGCAGATCCACATGGGCTGACCCGCCCGATCCCGGATCGTCATTCATTCACAACTTCAAGGAGCCACGCCTTATGTGTACAGCGACTCACCAATGGACGGGCGGATCGCTCGGCTTTCCCGACGTCTGCCGCACGCCGGTGCCGATTCCCTTCCTGAACGCGGCAATCCGTCCCATGTCCGTCCCCGTGTGCTGGAACATGCTCCTGATGGGCGGGCCGTTGCACAACATGGCGACGATGACGCCCATCACCCTGGGCGATCAGCCTGGCGCGCTGGGCGGAATGATCTCGCAGGTGTTCATGCAGGTCATGCGCCACATCACCGGCATGTTCACCTTGCTGCTGAAGGGAACGCCCGCCACGCGCCTGACGAGCCTGACGACCCAGAACCGCATGAACATCCTGGGATTCGAGTGCTTTCCCGGCATGCACTTCAAGTTGTTCTACTTCGGCTTCTGAAGCCGGACCCCGCAGCCGTTTCTACGTGGTGACCAGCGGCCCCGCCGTCCCCGCCAGCGTCACCTGCTGCGGCGACCCCACCCACACCGCCAGCGCCGAGTAGTTGTCGCGCGACTTGTCGGCCTTGGCCTCGGCCGCGCGGCGCAGCAGGGCGAGCCACTCTTCCGCGCTGTCAGCCAGCTGCAGCGATCGCTCCATCACCTGCTGCGAGATGAGCTGCCAGAGCCCGTCGGTGCAGAGCAGGAAGGCATCGCCGTCGGCCAGCCGCTGTGGCGTCGACACCGAAGTCTCCGCCGTCGCGCGCGCGCCGAGGGCGCGGTACAGCAGGTTGCTCTTCACCAGGCGCTCGCCGCCGTTGGCGCCCTGGCCTGCGGCGGCTTCGCCCGAGCGTTCCGACAGGCTGTGGTCTTCGGTGCGCTGCATCAGCGCGCCGCGGCGGAACCAGTAGAGGCGGCTGTCGCCGACGTGGGCCCAGCAGGCCTCGCCGGTGGCGCGGTCGACGAACAGCGAGACGATGGTCGCGCTCATGCGGCTCTGGTCGGCCAGCTCGCGCTGCTTGGCGAGCACGGCGTCGTTGGCTTCCTTCACGGCATGGCGGATGTCGTCGGCCGCGACGGACGGGTGGTCGACAAAAGTGTTGAGCGCGGTGTCGACCACGATGCGCGAGGCCAGCTCGCCGCCCGCGTGGCCGCCGACGCCGTCGCTCACGACGAAGCAGGCGTTGCGTTCGTCCAGGTGATAACCGATGGCGTCCTGGTTGCCGCTGCGTTCGCCCACGCACGAGAACTGCGAGGTCGAGATGGGCACCGCGAAGGCGTGGGTGGCTTCAAGCACGGCGCGCCTCCTTCAAGCGTTCCATCTCGCGGTCGTAGGCCTGCTGGAAGGCGCGGCCGAAGACGGCCTGGAAGTCGTCCTCGACGGCGGCGGTGGTGCTGGCGTGCAGCTGCTTCAGCTGGCGCCACAGCCGCGCTTCGCGTCCGCCGGGTAGAAACTTCTCGCCGAGCCCGCCGTCGTGCGGCGTGGCCTTGTCGAGACCGCCCGGGTCGAAGCGGTGCAGCAGCGTGAGCAGCGCGGCGCGCATGCCGGCGACCATGCCGAGCTGGTGCGACTGCAGGTCGCCCAGCGCATCGTGCACGGCGGCCTCGGGCGTGAGAAAGCCGGGCATGCGCGCGCCGAACATCTGCATCAGCACGGCGCGGCCGTTGGGCAAAATCTTGAAGGGGTTGTTCTCTTCGTCCACGATCATGGTGATCTCGGCGCGCACCTCGCGCTTGAGCATCGCGCGCGACGACAGCAGCTCGATGGTGCCGTCGGTGAAGGCGCGCATCAGCCGGCCGAGGTGGCGCATCGCCTCGGCATCGAGCGGCTGCTGGCCCGCGATCTCGGGCACGCCGGCGCCTTCGAGGAAGGCCCTGAACAGGTCGTCGCCGGAGGAGGAGGCGCGTGGTGAGCTCGGCGCCGGCGCAGGGACTGCAGCGACGGGCAATGCAGGCGGCGCTTCTTCAGGAACCGCCGGTGCGACGGGAATCTCCGTCGCTGCGACAACAACGGGCTCCTCTTCAACAGGCGCAGCCTCTTCCACAGGCTCCGGCACTGCGACCGAGGGCGTGATCGCCACCGGCTGCGGCGGATTGAACTGTGAGGTCATCTCGCGCGCATGGTTCGCGAGGCTGTGGCCCGACGGCGCGGCCGGCGGCCGTGCGATCAGGTCCATGGCCGGGTGCACGTCGTCGAGCGGGTTGTCCTGCGTCAGTGCCGTGGGGCGCGGGTCGGACAGCGGCGAGGGCGCGTCGCGGTCTTCGGCGAAGAAGGAGAGCGGGTCCATGCTGCGCTTGAGCGCGAGGTCCGACAGGCCCTGCGTCGCCTGCGGGTCCAGTTCGGCGAGCGGATCGACGGGGTTGCGCTGCGCCTGCGAGGGCAGGGCGAAGGGCTCGTGCGCCAGCGGGTCGGGCATCGGTGCCGCCGCATCGTCGGCACGGCGCGGTGCGTTCGCGAGGATGGCGTCCCAGTCGGCAGCCGACGGCATCTGCGCGGAGACCTGCGTGGTCGTGGAAGGCGCTGCAGCAGTGGAAGAGAACGGTGGCGGTGGTGCAGGCAAGGGCGCAGGGGCCGGTGCATTCACCGGCGCGGGCGCGAAGGTCGGCATCGCGACCGTCTTCTCGGGCGGTGCATCGCCCAGCGGCAGCGCGCCTTCGCCGAACAGGTCCGCAAAGACATCGGAGGCCTGCGCCGCGGTGGGCAGCAGCGCGCTGATCGACGGGGCCGACGCGAGGTGCGATGCCACAGGCGGAGCAGACACCAACTGCGACAGCGGCGGCTCGGTGATCGGTGCGGCCGGTGGCTCCGTGAGCGGCTCGGTGATGGGCGCCTCGGCGATCGCAGGCGGTGGGGCCTGGCTTGCACTCGCGGCTTCGAGCACGTAGCTGCCGATGGTCACGCGGTCGCCCAGCGCGACGCGCGATTCTTCTTCGTGGCGCAGCGTGCGTCCGTTCACGCTGATGGGCAGCACCGCGCTCATGTTGCGCACCACGGCGGCGCCTTCGTCGTCGAAGCGCACGGTGGCCTGCAGGCGCGAGATCTGCCGGTGTTCGTCGGGCAGCACGAGGTGGTTGTCGGGGCTGCGGCCGATGGTGCCGCCCGGGGCGGCGAGCAGTGCCGAGGGCCCCGAGGCCACGGGCATGCCGCCGTGTTCAATCACTGTCCAGCGCATGGCATCTCCATGTTCGTCGCGGTGGGCGCGAGCGTGCCCGGGCGCGGCCGTGGCCGGCCGCGTGTCATCCGCGCTTCATCTTCTTCGCGGCCTCGAACGCGGGGCCCCACACGGGGTGGGTGCGTTCCGCGACATTCAGGTCGAAGCTCGGGAACACATCGAGGAGCTTGCGGAATTGCGTGCGGCATTCCGCGATCTGGTTGTTCACGCAGTAGCTGAAGGCTTCGAGCTTGAGTGCGGCGAGCCGCGTCGCGGGCTCGGCCCCGTCGAACACCGACACGCCGCCGCTCTTCAACGTGGAGATGGCCTTGGCGTAGTCGCCCGCATCGTAGGCCTGCTGCGCGCGTTCGAGCGTGGTGCGTGCCACTTGCTGGCTCAGGCGTTCGGGTTGCTGTGAGGCATCCGGGGTGCTCTGGCAGCCGCTCAACAGCGCAAGCATGAAGGCAAAAGACAGAACAGGCAGGCAAGACTTCAATCTTTTCTCCTACTTCGCGAGAGGCAATGCGTGAGAGAGGGCGTGCTGTTGCATCACGATGCAACAGCACGCAATGCACACCGTGCGCGTGCATGGTTTCGATAATATAGATCGCGAAGCTTTCAGGGAGATCTCATGCATCGACGGACCTTGATTCAAGGCGCATTGGCCACATCGCCGTTGCTCGCAGGCCTCGCTGGTTGCGCATCGACCGCGAAGTCGATGCCCACGCCGTATGCCATCACCGTGCGCATCGACGACGGCGTGAATCCCGATGGTCGCGGCCAGGCCGCACCGATTCTCGTGAAGGTCTTCGAACTGAAATCTTCCGGCAACTTTGAAACGGCAGACTACTTCGCGCTGCAGGACCGCGACCGCGAGACGCTCATGACCGAGCTCGTGAACGCGGACCAGGCCATCTTGCGCAGCGGCGAGGAACGCGTGTTCAAGCGCGAGGCCGGCCTCGACTCGCGCGCCATCGGCGTCATCGCCGGCTATCGCAAGCTGGAAGCGGCGCGGTGGCGCATCGTGTTGCCGTTGAAGGAGCCGAAACAAACGAATCTTTACAAGGTGTGGCAGTTTTCGCCGAGCGAGCAGAGCGTGCGCATCGCGGTGCGCAAGAGCGGCCTCGAACTGCTACCAAGTCGTTAAGTTTCAGCGCGCGCTAATACGAAAGTGCGGCGCATTCGCCTCTGAAAAGGCATGCAAAACGCAAGAGGCGCCGTGTAGCATCAGACGCGAAAGAAGATCGAGCGGGGAGCCGCTGTACAGCGCATTTCCCGCCTCCGTGTGAGCACTCCAGGAGGTTCTTTGGTGACAGTTCGCAACGCGGGCGCAGCCGGTCAGGGCGCCCAATCTCAGGCATTGGCGAATCGCGTGGTGTGGTCCGAAGGCATGTACCTGCGGCCCCAGCACTTCCAGCAGATGGAGCGCTATGTCGAGCAGTACGTCACTCGCCGCACCGCGGGCATGCAGGGTGCCTACTGGGGATGGCTGCACCTGGACATCGACCGCGATGCCTTCGCGCTCGGGCGCGTGTCGCTGCTCGGCGGCGCGGGCGTGCTGCCCGACGGCACGCCGTTCTCGTTCGGCCTCGAAGACGCACCGATGCCCTTCGACGTGCCCACCGACCTCACCGACGAACTCATCGTGCTCGCACTGCCACTGCGCAGGCCCGGCAGCGAAGAAGTGATCTTCTCGGAAGACGAAGGCTCGGCCGCGCGCTTCGGCGTGGTCGAGCGCGAAGTGGCCGACGGCAACGCGGTCGCGCTCGGCCCCGCGGTGCTGCAGCTGGCGAAGCCGCGCCTGCGGCTGGCGCGCGCGTCGTCGCTCACGGCCGAGTGGCAGGCCATCGGCGCGGTGCGCGTGATCGAGCGGCGCACCGACCACAAGCTGGTGGTCGATGCCAACTACATCCCGCCGGTGCTCGATGCCTCGGCGCACCCGATGCTGCGCAGCATGACGGCCGAGCTGCACGGCCTGCTCACGCAGCGCTCCGAGGCATTGGCCTCGCGGCTGTCGCAGCCGGGGCGCGGCGGCGTGAGCGAGGTCTCCGACTTCCTGCTGCTGGAGTTGGTCAATCGCTACCTCGCGCTCACCTGGCATGCGCAGCAGGCGGTGCAGGTGCACCCCGAGACGCTGTTCGTCGACTGGCTCAAGCTGGCCTGCGACCTGGCCACGCACACCTCGCCCACGCGCCGTCCGGTGGTGTGGCCGGTGTACGACCACGACAACCTCAACGAGAGCATCCGCCCGTTGATGGAAGAGCTGCGGCGTTCGCTGTCGGCGGTGCTCGAG